>Ga0164315_10000499_pt1 | contig 27282 bp, 18 predicted proteins | sample GuaBasSedimGuay6_FD_113737 | JGI IMG/M metagenome (GOLD analysis project Ga0164315, IMG submission 113737) | Subseafloor sediment microbial communities from Guaymas Basin, Gulf of California, Mexico - Guay6, Core 4569-2, 0-3 cm | ecosystem: Environmental > Aquatic > Marine > Hydrothermal vents... | reverse complement strand
GTTCCATTAAAACACATATGCTCACATAAATGGGCAAGTCCTTGTTGGTCGTCGTTTTCGCAAATTGAGCCTGCATTTACCGCCAATCTAAATTCTACACGGTTTTCAGGTTCTTGATTGTGTCGGATATAATATGTAAAACCATTGTCAAGAACTCCATACCTGATTTTAGGATCAAGACTAAGTTTCTCGTTTAAATCCTGTGCCGTAATTCCATTAAAAATGGCAATAACAATCCCAATAAGTAAAATTGATTTTTTTAACATTTTGCGGGGCTTTTTTGAAAAATTATTGATTCTATAATTAGATTATTGTTTAGGACAAAAATACAATAATTAAATCATTGAACCGAACTGATCCCGCTTGCGGAGCAAATATAGATCCAATAGGAAAATTTGTGAAAGTTATTCGGTAAATTTGATTGCCGATGGAGAATATGTCTCTTGTATTTGGCTCGATGATAGTTCTTTGGATAAAACCTCATTAACAGTTAAGCTACAAGGATATTATTGGGTGGATGCTTTTACGGTTTGTGGATCAGATCAGGATTCAGTTTATATAGAAGTACGACCATTGCCAGGGATTGACCTGGGTAGGGATACCTTTATAGAGTTTAACTCAAGTGTAACATTGATAGCAACACCCGGCTACGATAACTACTTGTGGCAGGATGGCAGTACCTCCTTTGAATATTATACTGAAGCCCCCGGAATTTTTTGGGTTGATGTAAGTGATGATATTGGTTGTAAATCTTCTGATGCAATTTTAATTGAACCTCTATTTATTAATATTTTTGTACCCACTGCATTTTCTCCAAATGGCGATAATCTGAATGATGTATTTGTTCCGATTTCAGCTTATGAAGTAACGATGGATTATAATATGATGATTTTTAACCGCTTTGGTGAAATGGTGTTTGAATCCGATAAGTTTGATTATGGTTGGGATGGTTCATACATAGGCAATCCCTGTCCTGTTGAAGTTTATACCTGGTATATACATGCTGAACCCAGGGTGAAAACCATCTTTTTTTCTAAACCTGTGGAACTTTCCGGGAATGTTACTTTGCTACGCTAATTTTTAGTATTTGAAAAACAATTTAAAGCAAAATATTTAATACAATTCATAGTATAGCTTTCATCTTCGATATAACCCATATGCCCTACATTCTTTAGAATCTGTACTTCGCAGCGTTTTGCTTCCCTTGCTTGATACAAGGCAACATCAACTGGTATCCGGGCGTCTTCCTGCCCCAAAATGTATAATATGGGAAGTTTCGTTGTTTTTAATACAGAAGTCCTGTTGGGTCTTTCTTTCATCCCTTTTAGTGCAGCTATAATGCCTTCTTTTGGTGTATCACTTGCTTGTTTTTTGAGTAGCTGAATTTTAGTTTCAAACTTTCTACGATTATCAGGTGCAAACAAATCGGGTATAAATAATTGTATAAATCCCATTCGGTCATTTTCAATCAATTGAATAGTTCTGTCGCGATTTGTTTTAGCTTCTTCAGAATCAGCAGCCGATTGCGAATGAAATAAACCAAATCCCATTAAGTTTTCAGGATATTTCTCTGCGAAAGCCAATGTTACATAACCTCCCATTGAATGGCCAATCATTGTACAGGATTGCACCTCTAAAAATTTCAGCACGGCTTTAACAGCATCTGCCATTAAATCCATTGAGTGTGAATCATTTAAACTAGCTGATTTTCCATGTCCGGGTAAATCAATACATATTACCTGAAATTCTTTTGAAAGTTGATTGGAAAAAGCAGTCCAAATTTCGAGTGATTCAAGAAAACCATGTAACAACACTATAGCATCTCCATACCCATGTGTGATAAAATGTATTTGTTTGTTGCAAAAGTTGATAAATGAATCCATCAATAAACTTAAAATAACTAGGGTTTAATGCACAAATGGTTATTTAAACAAATGAGCAAGGTTAGCATTATCCTGTTTTACTTATTTGAATAAGGGCTTCTTTATTTTGAATAACAAACTTATTAATAGTAAAGTCAATAAATCCGTCAGTCTTAAATTCTTTACAAATTCGAATGGCACTTTCTTTTGTCATGGCTGATAGATCGGCAATTTCCTGGCGGCTCAGGGCTGTTTCAAAACTATTGCTGTTGTGAATTTTAGATAAATACAAAAGCGTGTCAGCTATGCGGCCATGCATTTGTTTGTGGGTTAGGCTCATCATTTTTTCGTAATAATTGATGGAGGCCATATTAATATGTTTAATAAATTCCATAGCAAAAATTCTGTTTTGCTCAAGCATTTCCTTAAACACATTAATATCAATAAAACATGCAGAGGAATCGGTCAGAGCCGACACCGAAAAATGATGCCTGAAATCTACGTTAAACCCAGGCCCCCCAACCAATTCAGTAGGTTTCAGAATTTTAAGTATCAGGTTTTTTTTATCATCATTTTCAATATAGATTTTTGCAAGCCCACTTGTAAGGCAGGCAATGTGTGTAAAAGGCCCTCCTTGTTTGAATATTGTTTCTCCTTTATGAAACCGAACTTCATGCCTGGTTTTATTGATTTTTTGCAATTGATCGTCATCCAGGAATCTGAATATATTCATTTTTAAATTGCATTTTGAGCAATGAGATGTGGAGGTGAATGTTGCCATTATCTTGTATTTGTCTCTATTTTAGATAGTTGTATGTTTGCTATTTCAAATGAACATAATTGTACGACAAATATCAGAATAATATTGACAAATGTCAATATTTGGAAAGAATATATCAATATCATACACTGATTTAATCATTGTGCGCTTATATGAAAGAGCTTGAATAAGTCGTATAATTGTAACACGAAAAACAACATTAAAAATTATTGATATGAAAAAAGGTAAATTAATTTATTTGTTAAGCGCGATTTTTTTTGGCGCAATGATTATGATGGCATCTTGTACCAAAGAAGGTCCTGCCGGTGCTAATGGTAAAGATGGAGTTGATGGAGTTGATGGTGAAGATGGAATCAACGGAGAGGATGGTACAGCTGGCTGTATTCAGTGCCACGATAATTCTCAAGTCAATTTTGGTAAAACACTCCAGTGGGAAGCTTCTACACATGCTACTGGTGGTAATTTTGAGCGCAATGGTACAGATTGTGCACCATGTCATGTTAGCCAGGGATTTCTTGAAAGAATGGCTGCTGGAAGCCAATCTACAGCAGAAGCCATTAATAATCCTAATCCACCAAATTGTTACACATGTCACGACATTCATAATGAATATGAACCAACCGACTGGGCCATTTCTTACGAAGATGCTGTTACATTGTGGCAGCCAGCTGGTAAAGCTGAAGTTGATCTTGGTACTGGTAACTTATGCGCAAATTGTCACCAGGCTCGTATTGTAGAGCCTATGCCTGTTCCAGATGGTGGTAATATTAATGTTACTTCTCCGTATTGGGGAGCTCACCATGGCCCGGTTGCAAATATTATTGCCGGAGCTGGTGGTTATGAAGTTTCTGGAAGTTTAGGCTATACTCCAGCTTCTTTCCATGCTACTAATATTGAAAACTCTTGTATTGAGTGTCACCTGGCAACTGCTTATGGAGTACAAGCTGGTGGTCATCAAATGGGTATGACTTATGCATACCACGGACATGATGTAATAAATACAGCTGGTTGTGTTGGGTGTCATACTGATGCTGATGCTTTAGAAACAAAAATTGAAGTAACTAAAACAGCTATTGATGATCTGTTGGGAGAACTTTTTGGTATATTGACTACACAGGGAGTTATGGACTCAACTTACCATCCTATTCCTCAGGAAATGACGGCTGATCAAGCTGGTGGAATTCTGAATTATAATATGGCTCGTGAAGACAAAAGTTCTGGTATACATAATTTTACTTATGTTAAAGCACTTTTAAATAATTCAATTGAATCATTGGAAGACTAAAAGTATCCTGATATTATAATAAAAAGGGCTTCATATTTTTTGAAGCCTTTTTTGATTACTTTAGAACCTTAAGATAAAACTACAACATGAAAGCAATTCATTTAATTTATATTGTAATAATTATAGCCTTGATCGCTCTTTTTGAATCATGCGAATATGAGTACATTGAGTTTGCCGAACAACCTGTGCCACCCCCACCGGATACAAACGACACAATACCTGTTCATCAAATAAGTTTTACACTTGCAATTGAACCAATTTTTGAAGAAGCTACTTGTACAAATTGTCACAACGGGAGCTTGACACCTGATCTCACAGAAGGAAATGCATACAACAGTATTATGAGCAATGGACTTGCTGTACCATTTGATCACACGAATAGTATGATTTATACATACCCACATCCTGTTTCAGGTAGTCATGGTACAAGGTATCAGAATACTGCCCAAACGGATAGTATTTATTTGTGGATATACCAGGGAGCACTTGATAACTAGGTTTAATTTTAAAATTATAAAAAAAATGAAAAAAATATTTCTGTTTATAATCGTATTGAGCCTTGGATTAAATCTATCATTTGCTCAAGAAGGAGTTGAAGAAAAAGCGGTTGAAGAAAAACCTAAAGTAAAAGACAGACCTGTTCGAGAACCTTTTGGAAGCGGTATCCTTATTGATAATCAAACATGTTTTATCCCTGAAAAGAAAACACTGGAAATGGTGATTCAACATCGGTTTGGACCAATGAATAACGGAATTAGTGATATTTGGGGTATATACAAGCCTGGTGCAAATATTCGTATAGGATTTAATTATGTTGTGATTGATAAATTACAGCTGGGTTATGGTTTAACCATGACAAACATGACCTCTGATTTTTCAGCAAAGTACAATATCATTGAACAAACCCGAAAAAATACCATTCCGGTTTTTGTTACTGTATTTGCTGATTGGGGAATAGACGGTAGGAGCAATGATTCCTTTGGTGAGAATTATAAGCCTACAAATAGATTTTCTTATTTTACCCAATTAATTGTAGGAAGAAAATTTAATGATTGGTGTTCTATCCAGGTGCATGGAAGTTTTACACATTTTAATAAAGTGGAGCCAGGAACCGATCATGATAAGATTGGAGTTGGTTTTAATGGAAGGTTTAAATTTTCACCTCAATCAGCGATTCATTTCCAAGCTGACTTCCCATTGAAAATACAAGGATTATCGGAATATAAAACAGATAACAATGAATGGGTAGATCATCCTGTTCCTAACATTGGAATTGGTTATGAGCTAAATACAGGAGCACATTCATTCCAGGTTTATATTTTATCATCAAAGGAAATATTACCACAATATAGTTATATGTATAATACAATACCGAATGAGCAGTATCCATTTTGGAGTACACAAAATTTCTTGATTGGATTTACAATGACCCGGTTGTGGGGATTTTAGAAATGGAACCAACTTTCAATTACTTTAAAAAGACAACAATAGATAGTAGCATAATATAGGCGTACAATTTGTGCGCTTTTTATAGTATGTAACTTATTAAATATATAAATATGTTAATATTAAAATCAAGGAATATTTTCATTTTGGCTATGGGATTGATATTTCTTATTCCAAATGCTAAAACTTACGCTCAGGAAGAAGAACCTGAGATCGTATTTGAGTATGCAGAAGACAATCAAATGTGCATCAATTGTCATGGACATGCAACTTATATGTATTACAATGAATATGCTGATCGTGATGTTCGGCAACGAATGAATCCATATTACATCGTCGATTCAGCAGCTTTTTATAAAAGTAATCACAAAACATTTGCATGTACAGATTGTCACTCTGTAGATTATGAATCATTCCCTCATGCTGGTGAACTTCGCATGGAAGAATATCCAACATGTCTCGATTGTCATGGAGGTGATGCAGAATATGCTCAATACCAATTTGAAAGGATTGAAGAGGAGTTCCATGCCAGTGTTCACAGTACAAACCACAGTGATGAATTTACTTGCTGGATTTGTCATAATCCACATGAGTATCATGTGAGTGCCAGAAATACTATGAATCTCAAAGAGACTATTCTTTATGACAATGAAATTTGTATGAGTTGCCATACTGATTTGAACAAATACCAATTGATAGCTTACCAGGCTGATCCCAATATCATTGATCAGCATGAGTGGTTGCCTAATCAAGCAGCTCACTTTGCGAGTGTCAGGTGTATTGAGTGCCATGCAGAAATTCAAACAGATATGTTAGTCTCTCATAATATTCTACCCAAAGAAAAAGCGGTAAAAAAATGCGTTGAATGTCATTCGAAAAATTCACTTTTAATGGCTTCGCTTTATAAATTCCAGGAAAGAGAACAAAGGAGTAAACTTGGATTTTTTAATGCAGTTATTTTGGATGATACCTATATTATAGGTGCAAATAGAAATATTTATTTGAATGTTATAAGTCTTATAATATTTGGATTGGTGTTGGGGGGAATTGGTATTCATGCTTTTTTAAGAACTATAAAGAAATAATCATGTCAGAAAAATTATATTTATATCCATTATGGATCAGGATTTGGCACTGGACAAATGCGCTTATGTTTTTGATCCTAATTGTTACAGGTTTAAGCATGCAGTATTCCAGCCCTGATTATCCTATGATCAGGTTTGATTGGGCAGTATCATTGCACAATATAAGTGGTGTAATTGTTATCATTGCTTATTTGTTTTTTTTGGTTGTAAACCGATTTTCAACCAACAGGAAATATTACAGATTTAAACGAAAAGGCTTTATTGTAAGATTAACTAAACAATTCAAATACTATACATTTGGAATATTTAAAAATGAGCCAGTACCTTTTCCGGTTTCTAAGAAAAGGAAATTTAATCCCATGCAAAAATTTAGTTATTTGATTGTGATGTATTTAGGAATGCCTGCTTTAATAATAACAGGTATTGCATTGTTGTATCCAGAAATTATTATCCCTAATGTTGGCGGTTTAAGTGGGATTCATTTAACCGATTTGGTACATATTATTGTAGGATTTGTACTCTCGGTATTCCTGGTAATTCATGTTTATTTTTGTACTATTGGAGCTACTCCCACAAGCAATTTTAAGAGTATGTTTAACGGCTGGCATACTAAACATTAAAAGTGGGTTAAGTTTTATCCTACACTGCTGATTTTAATCAAAGCAGCTTTGTCAGTAATTTTTATGTGATCAGTATGGGTTGAAATTATTCCTTCTTCTTTGAATTCCCTTAGGATTTTAACAGCACTGTCTTTCGACATGCTTGTTAAGTCAGCCAGGTCTTGTTTGGAAATAACAGATGAGATCTGGTTGCTGTTATAAATTTCATCTGAGAAATATAATAAAGCATCAGCCATTCGGCCAGGAATCTGCTTTTGTGTGATGTTTATCAACCGATCATAAGTTGAGAGCATATTGATGCTAAACTCCTTCATAAATTCAGCCGCAAAAGCACGGTTTGAATGAATGATTTCCTTAAAGATCTTGATGTCAATAAAGCAAGCACTTGAATCGACCAATGCAGCAACAGTGTAATGATGTCGCTGATCGTAGTACATGCCTGGCCCGCCAATAAACCTGGTTGGTTTGATAATTCTAAGTATTAGGTTTTTATCGTTTAATCCTTCTATATATAATTTGGCCAGTCCGGAATTCAATGAAATTACATGAGATAAAAAGGTTCCCTGTTTACGAATTATTTCACCTTTGTTAAATTTTATCTCAAACCGATGATCGTTGACCAGTAGTAATTCTGTTTTGCTCAAATGATTAAACATGGGTGATCGGAACCCACAATCCATACAATTTTTACAATCTTTATGCTGGCTATAACTCATTATAAAAGAGTGATGTTAAGGAATGAAAAAAAATCCAGTAAACAAATATATGAATAAATGTTGATATATATCAATGTATGTACGATGTTCCACTTTAGCAGGGCAAGTTTATCCCCTTTGAATACATGGTATATGGCAAGTTTATTTGAACATTCAATACAATGAATTATTTATATTTGATCATCCAAATTCAGGTGAATAAAATATCCAGGAGATAAGTCAAAAAAAGGGGTTGAAATATAGTAAATGAGTTATTGTTTTATCTGATTTGTAATTTAGGAAATAACACAATTATAAATGGACAGGGAAAAAGAAATTTATGCCAAACAGGAGCAGATCAGGTTAATTGATGTGATCCTTGGTAGTTTGTGTACAATGGAGCTTTCCTCTGAAGGCCGTACGATGCTTAAAAATATTAAAAAGCGTTTAAGCCTTGAAGTATTGATGCTTAGAAAGGCTACGTTAAATGCTTCCCAATCAAATCTGGAGAAAAGCCGGTATATGCTTAGTGCCTAAAATTTTCATTGTATTCTTTATATAGTAATATGGCTCCAAAAGGTGATGTGTTTTTTTGTGCCGATCTCCCTTCGAAACCAAATCCTTTAATGGGTAAAATATTGGTTACAGGGGCCAATGGATATATCGGAGGTCGATTGGTACCTGAGCTATTGAACAGGGGATATGATGTTCGGATTATGGTTCGAAATAAATCCGCCCTATACAACAAAAAATGGCCTGATGTTGAAGTTGCTCAAGCTGATGCATTAAATATAGATGAACTTTCAAGTGCTCTGGATGGAATTAATACTGCCTATTATTTGATCCATTCGCTGCTACTTGGGCAGAAAACATTTGAAAAAACAGATTTACAAGCAGCTACAAACTTTAGAACTGCTGCAAAAAAGCAAGGTATAAAACGCATCATTTATTTATCAGGTCTGGGAAATCGAAAAACAAGTCTTTCTCCGCATTTGGATAACAGGATTAAAGTAGCTGATTGTTTATCAGAAGGAGATGTGCCTGTTACAGTATTAAGAGCAGGAATGGTAATTGGTGCTGGCAGTGCATCATATACAATCCTCAGAAATCTTGTTGATAACACACCTGTATTTTTTATTCCAAAATGGGCAAAGACTAAAAGTCAACCGATATCAGTTCGTGGGGTTATGATGTATCTTGTAGGTGTATTAGAAAATGAAGAAACCACAGGAAAAAGATTTGATATCGGAGGGCCAGATATTGTGGCATACGATGAAAAGCTGAAAATAATGGCTACGTTGTTGGGTAAAAAACGCTATTTCCTTCCCGGGTTTTTTATGTTTTCATCATTTTATGGATATGTAGCCAGCCTGTTGACAACGGTTCCAAAGCCCATTTGTAAAATTCTTGTTGAAGGATGTAAAAATGAGGTTGTTTGCCAGAATACAGAAATTAAAAAATACATAAATATAAAACTCTTGCCTTTTCAAAGTGCACTCATCGCAGTCCTTAAAAATGAAAATAATTGTGAGGTTGCAAATTATTAATAAAGTTGTTGTTTCTTATTTCGTAAATTAGCCATTGAGTATATTGGCTTAAATGAATTAGTTTAAAAAAAAATTCATGAAAAAATTTAAATTACCCCCGTCCCTGTATAACTGGATATCAGTTATTGGTTCTACCCTCGCAATAATTAGCCTTTCAATGATTGTGTTTTTATTCATCATATCATTGTTTTATGAGGAAGGTGGATCTTACCTGGGTCTTTTTATTTTTATTGTATTGCCAGTATTTCTTGTAATAGGATTGCTTCTTATTCCGGTTGGAATGATCATTAAGGGTAGAAAGGATAAAAAGAGAAAAATAAAAGTGGTGCAGGAGTGGCCAAAATTTGATTTTAATGATCCAAAGACCCGGAATGCAACAATGATATTTGGAGTTGGAACAGTTTTCTTTTTAATGCTATCTGCAGTAGGTAGTTATGAAGCATTTCATTATTCAGAATCAGTTGAGTTTTGTGGTACAATTTGCCATAAAGTAATGAAACCGGAATATGTTGCATTTCAGAATTCATCTCATGCAAGAGTTGCCTGTGTGGCATGTCATGTAGGTTCAGGGGCCGACTGGTATGTAAAATCAAAGTTATCAGGACTTTACCAGGTGTATGCTGTAACAATGGGAATTTATCCTACTCCTATACCGACACCTATTAAAAATTTACGGCCCGCCAGGGAAACCTGTGAAGAATGCCACTGGCCCGAAAAATTTTATGCCCGGCAATTGGTCATGAATAAACATTACCTGGCTGATGAAGCCAATACCGAATGGGATATAAGTTTACAAATGAAAACAGGGCCAGCATACAGTGCATTAGGATTGCAGGAAGGAATCCACTGGCATATCAATCCGGATGTGAAAGTAGAATATGTGGCTACTGTTTCGGTTCAGCAAAATTTGCCATGGATTCGGTATACAAACAAAAAAACAGGAGAGGTATATATTTTTGAGGATGAAGAAAATAAACTTGTATCTGAAGAACTTGCTAAGCTGGATATCCGGGAAATGGATTGTATGGATTGTCACAACCGACCTTCTCACGATTATGGTACACCCTTTAAGTTTATCAATGATGCCATAACAGCTGGTAAAATTCCCAAAGAGTTACCTGATATAAAAACAGTTTCCATGGGAATTCTGGCAGAAGAGTTTCCTGCCACAGACAGTGCTATGTTATTTATCGAGAGCGAATTAAATGATTATTATGCTGCTAATTACGAAGATATATACAGTGAAAAATATGAGTTGATTGAACAGGCTATACAGGGGGTTCAGGAAGAGTTTAAGTTGAATATATTCCCTGAAATGAAGGTTACATGGAAAGCATATTATAATAATATTGGCCATCTCGAATTTAATGGATGTTTCAGATGTCATGATGATAAACATACCACTACTGAAGGCAGGGCAATTCCGATGGATTGTAATTTATGTCACAGCATTATAGCTCAGGGGACACCTGACACTTTGCAAATCGGCTCAATATATGAAGAATTAGATTTTGTTCATCCCAACGATCCTTACGACGATTGGAAGGAATACAGGTGTGTTGAGTGCCATGTTGACTTGTATTAGTCAATACCCAGCTATTTATAAATAAATGAAATAAGCTGAAGAAGAAAGGGTTATCCAATTTCACTCATTTGTTTGAGATAATTTTTATCCAGAATTGCTATTTTCTTTTTATCAATGTTGATTTTACCTTCTTCATTTAACTCTTTTAAAATCCTGAATGAACTTTCAGTCGACATTCCAGTCATATCAGCCAGCTCCTTTTTTGAAAGGGTTAACTCAAAATCATCCGATCCATAAATTTCTTCTGCAAGGTACAACAAAGCTTCTGATATTCTTCCTAACCTGTGTTTTTGGTTCAGGTTTATTAGCTTTTGTAAAGTCTGGTAATAATTGCGATGCATTTCACGCATCAGGTTTTCACCAAAAGGATGGTTGTTTTTAAACAATTGCCTGAATACACTGGTTTCTATAAAACTGACAGTAGAACGCTCAACAGCACTGATAGAGTAGGAGTGTTTGTTTGCAGTACTCAAACCTGGGCTGGCAATAAATTCGTTGGGTTTTACCAATCGAACAATCAGGTTTTTTTTATTGTAGCCCTCCAGGTAAATTTTGGCTAAGCCGGAAATAAACAAAACAACATGTGTACAGGCTGAACCTTGTTTGAATATTATTTCACCAGGGTTATATGTAACTTCACTACGGTTGTTTTCAAGCAGGTTTAATTCATCATCCGATAAAAAATTGAAAGATGAAGACTTAAAAATTCCATTGCCTGAACCGGTATTATTTTTTTCTTTAAACATAAAACTAAATGTTAATAATACATCCTGAAAATCAGTTGTATTATAAATGAAAATTGAAAACGATAAGAGGCTGGATTATTTAATAATAATCTTTTTCGATACCGTTTTTCCTTTTGATCCCATCAATATAAAATAAATTCCACTTTCTACATTTCCCATATCAATCGGGATAGTGGAAATCTCGGATCCAGTCAAATCCAAATCTATAATGGCTCTGCCTGACAGATCTATAACCTGAAAAGATTCAGGATTGTAATTATTTTGTAATTGAACTTCAAATGACCCATCATTTGGATTAGGATATATTTCAAAATCATTATCAGCCGTTATATTGTTAATACCCACCAATGGTACTGAAACTTCCTGAGAATTTTCATCTTCACAATCAAGATTGTTAGCAGTTAAGGTTACCATGAAAATTCCGGGACTTGTATATGTATGCATTGGACTGGTTTCAGTACTGCTGGTTCCATCTCCAAAATTCCATAAATAATCAATAGCATTGATCGTATTGTTTGAAAACTCAACTGTCAAATCTAATCCTTCGAAAGAAAAATCTGCTTCTGGTTGAGGAATAACACTTACATAGTTTTCTTTTGTTTCAGTTAATGAACCATTGATGGTAAGTGTCACTGTTTTTGTTCCTGAAGTTGAGTAACTAACCGTATGTGGGCCTTGTGATGAACCAGATGCCGGATAAGCACCATCTCCAAAGTTCCATTCCCAGGATGTTGCATTTATCGATTCATCAGTAAAAGTAGTAGTTTCAAATTGACATATTTCAGTAGCATCAGTAGTAAAATCAGCTACAAAAGGTGTAAACACCAATTCAAGATCTTTAAAATAAGTTTCATCGGCTGGGATAAAAGACTGTGCATCCGGACCTTTTGTAAAAGTGATATTGTACAAAGGTCCTTGTGCATGTTTCTCAGTAAATTCAACCCAAACAATATAATCTCCATCGGGTACAATTTCTCCGTCCAAATCAGTGCAATCCCATGTAACAGTATGCGTTGTATGACTTGTTAATGTTGAACCTGTGATAGCATCTACTACATTATAATCGGATGCATCTTTCCAGGTGTACAAATATTGCTTTCGCTGGTTTCCCCTAAGCTTGCGGGTTTTTACAAAACCATTTGCATCTTCTACCCATATTACAAATACATGCTTTGGAGCGTAATTTCCATTTTGAGTAACTGTTCTTACTGTAAAGGTAATTTCACCCCCAGATGTGGCTTTGATTTCTTCAGTTTCTGCCTGTAAAGCAGTAGGAAGTAAAATGAGTAAAAGACCCGTAATTAAAGCGAATCTATTGAGATAGGAACTGTTGAATATCATAAATACAAATATCTAATTATATAAATGCAAAATTATAGAAAATTTAGTTTGCAGAATAAATAAAAAAGTTTGTAATTTTGCAACCTTAAAATGGTGGATGTAGCTCAGTCCCGAAATTGTGGAAATTTTTAATTTCCGAAAAATTTCGAGGATCCACGATCCCGACAAAGACGGAGATTGGGATTGATTGGAAAGAGGAATTTTAAGAGCTAAGTTTAACGCCAAATTAATAGATGGTGGATTTAGTTCAGTGCCGTCCCGAGTACTCGGGACGAGCATCCGCGAAATAGTAAATAATCGGAGATTACAACTGTTTCGGGATTAGAGCACTAGATTGTTGCGAGAAATAAATAAATGGTGGTTGTAGCTCAGTTGGTTAGAGCGCTGGATTGTGGTTCCAGAGGTCGCCGGTTCGAGACCGGTCTTCCACCCAAATAAAAAAGGAAACTAAAGAAATTTGGTTTCCTTTTCTTTTGGGTTTATTTCTTATGAAATCCTGAACAAGCTTAAAACGCATTTTGATTGGTATACGGGAGTACTCAAGATCTTGTTTTATGACAAAGAAATGGATAGGTCATTTTGGGGGGTGCACAACAAATTTCCTCAATATCATTATAATGGAATGCAGATGACACTGATTAAACAGATAATCATTGATAAAAGTTATAAAATATCTGTGAGAATCAGTAAAATCTGCGTTATCAGTGTTCAAAATATTTATTAAACGGATATTTGTCGTGCACCCATTTTGGGTTATTGCTGTCTATATAAATTTTTATACTTTTACTATGTAATTATCGTTTAGGTTTGAATCAATTAATAAGGCGGATACTTCAATGTTTATAATTGATAGTTGGGAAGAAATTTTCAGTACCATCAAAAAAAACAAGCTACGCACCTTCCTTACAGGTTTTAGTGTGGCCTGGGGAATTTTTATGCTGATTATTTTGCTGGGTTCAGGACAGGGTCTTGAAAATGGGGTGCATGATCAGTTTGAGTCATCAGCTGTAAATACATTGTGGGTTTGGGGTGGAGAAACAAGTATATCTTATAAAGGACTCAAGCCAGGAAGAGATATTACATTTGAAAATGACGACTATCAAAATATTAAAGATCAGGTTAACGGAATAGGGTTGATAGCTGGCAGATCGCATGTTTGGGGCGACAATACCATATCCTATAAAAATGAATACGGAAATTTTGATATCCGAAGTGTACATCCGGATTATGGTATCATTGAAAAGGTAAACCTTATTGAAGGTCGTTTTATCAATCCATTTGATGTAAATAAAACATTAAAAGTTGCCACTATTGGTATTGCTGTCCGCGATGCATTGTTTAAAGAGAATGAGGCATTGGGTCAATATGTAAATGTAAAAGGGGTTCCTTTTAAGGTTGTTGGTATATTTGAAGATGATGATGGCAGACAGGATAACCAACGGGTAGTATATATCCCAATCACTACAGCGCAAAAAGTATTTATGGATCGTGATCGGGTAAATACCATGGCTGTTACAGTAGCTTCCAATGATGTTGCTGACAGTAAAAAAATGGAAGATGATATCCGATCTAAATTGTCTTCTCGGCTAAAATTTGATATAGATGATGAACGTGCAATGTTTATCTGGAATAGTGTAGAAGAGTTTAAAAAATTTAACGATTTGTTTGCAGCTATCAGATGGTTTATTTGGGTTATAGGTGTAGGGACCATCATTGCTGGAATTGTGGGAGTTAGTAATATTATGATGATTTCTGTAAAAGAAAGGACAAAAGAAATAGGCATCCGTAAATCAATGGGGGCTACACCAAATTCTATCATTCGTCTGGTAATGATGGAAGCTATATTTATTACTGGTATGGCTGGCTATATAGGTTTGATATTGGGAATTGGATTGTTGGAACTAATTTCTCCACACATTGAAACCGAATTTTTTAGAAACCCGGAAGCAAATTTACAGGTAGCAATCAGTGCTACAATTGTTTTGATTGTCGCTGGAATGATTGCCGGATTTATTCCAGCCAGGAAAGCAGCGGCTATAAAACCTGTTGAGGCACTTAGAGATGAATAGTGTAAATGCATTAATTGCAGAAGGAATTTAGCAACTATTAAAAATGAATAATTAAGTTTTTAAAATATGTTTGACCGAGATTCCTGGCAGGAAATTTTTCACACCTTGAAAAAGAATAAACTCCGTACGTTTATGACTGCTTTTGGTGTATTCTGGGGTATCTTTATGTTGATCATTATGTTAGGGTCAGGGGCTGGATTGAAAAATGGTGTTACTGCAGGTATGGGGAAATTTGCGACCAACAGCTTTTTTATCTGGACCAATCGAACAACGATCCCATATAAAGGCTTTCCAAGGGGCAGACGGTTTAATTTTAGGAATGATGATATTCACGCATTGAGGGATAACATCCCGGAAATAAAATTCCTGGCTCCTAAAATGCAGGGATGGTCGGCAGGAGATGGATCCAATAATACCGTTAGAAAGAAACGATCCGGTGCCTTTTCGATATTTGGTGATGTTCCTGATTGGAATAAAATAGATCCCATGGATATCATCGAAGGCCGCTTTATCAATAACATCGATATTGAAAATAAACGCAAAGTAGCTGTAATTGGAACCCGCGTCCGGGAAATCCTTTTTGAACCCGATGAGAATCCTATTGGTGAGTACATTCAAATCAAAGGAATTTATTTTCAGGTGGTTGGAGTGTTTGTGCCTTTGAATACCAATATCAATTTTGGTGGCGAAAAAGAACAAAGTATTTTCATTCCATTTTCTACGCTTCAAAAGACTTATAATTATGGAGATATTGTAGGATGGTTTTCCATTACCTCCATTGATGATATCCCGGCGTCAGAAGTTGAAGAGAAAACCATGAAGTTTCTCGCTCAGCGACATTCAATACATCCTGATGATGAAGAGGCTTTTGGCCATTTTAACCTGGAGGAAAATTTTAAACAAATGAAAGGTTTGTTCACAGGTATTAACGGATTGATATGGATAGTTGGGATTGGAACTTTAATTGCAGGAGTAATTGGAATCAGTAATATTATGTTGGTGATTGTGAAAGAGCGCACCAAAGAAATCGGAATACAAAGAGCCATAGGTGCTACTCCCATAAATGTAATGAGCCAAATTGTAATCGAATCGGTTTTTCTCACTTCTGTAGCAGGTTATTTTGGCTTGGCTTTAGGTGTTGCACTTATTGAAGGAATCAATTATGCAATGGAAAAATTTAATGTGGAGAATGAAATGTTCTCCCGGCCTGAAGTTGATTTTAATGTTGCCATTACCGCTTTGATGATATTGATTTTTTCAGGTGCTCTGGCAGGTGTTATCCCGGCTCGCAGGGCTGTTCGGATAAAACCGATTGATGCTTTACGAGATGAAAAATAGTTTTTCAGAATGATTAGAATTTCAATTCCCTATAGAATTGACTTTAGATCAGTTACACGTTTACCATCTTTATAACCAACAACAAAAGCATCTCTGAAACCACGGGCTCTTATCTTATTACGAACTTTTACAGCTCCTGTATAAGTCCTGAAGTTTCCGATTGAATATCTGTAGAACCCATCACTTTCATCGAATTCTTTGAAAATATCATCATCAACCTCATACTTATCCCTGATATCCGACACCGATATATTTCCATCCTTAGTAGCCAATATCTGAACACTGAATCCTGTCTTTAGAGCAGGTCTGTCGGTTATTCCTGTACTGGAATAAGTTGTTGGTTCTACCATGGCTAACAAATCGGTTAGCATAATTCTTTTACCCTCTTTTTTGGCAACTACAAAGGCATCTCCTATATCAAAACGGGTATTTAAAATATTCCTGTACTCAACGGCCTGCCAGAATTTAATATAGCTTCCGATTGTGAAACGATACCATTCACCAACTTTTACAACTTTTACAGTACCACTTAGGCCAAATTTTCTTCTAATATCTTCTGGGTCATTTATTGATCTGGAGGCTGCAATTTGAATGGTAAATTCTACTCCTGGCCAAAGTGCTTCATAAAGACCTGTCCTGTATTCAGCATCCAGTAATCTTTCTTCAAGAGATCTTTTTGGTTCAACGATAACAGTTGCTACAGGAATTTCTTCTGTAACATTTTTAGAATCAGGCACAGTTGGTTTTTCAACTACATTTTCTTCATGTGTTTTCTCTTCAATGGTTGTTGTTGATTGCTTCTCTTCCTTTTCTTGAGGTATTATTGTTTTACTCGTAAGTATAGAATCTGTAGGAGTTGTTTTCTGTACCTCATCCAAAGATTCACTGTTGATCATTTTATTGGAGTCTGTATCTCTATCTTTGTCTGCTGTTGCTGGAATAGTATCTATTTTACTTATAGCAATTCTGTATTCTTGTCTTCCTTTCAGTTTTTGAATCTTCGTGTCACTTAAACCAATTTTTGACAACTCTGGCAAATATGATTTTGCTTCATTCCTGGTATCAAATCCGGTAATCCTCACTTTGTAAAGTCCTTCCTCAATAAATATGGAAACTTCTTTACCCAGTTGTGTACTTAGTTTCATCCTGAATGCATCAGCATTTATTTTGCGGTTGAAGGTTCCCAGTTGAATCATATAACTGTCCGGACCAGTGGTTATTACTTCCTCATAAACATCATGAATAACCAGGTAATCCTTATCATTTTTTGAGAAAGTATTAAGTACATCTCTGTGGATATCAGGTTCACCACCAACAAGATCAGGTTTTTTGGTACCTTTTAGAGTAACAACCCATATTTCACGTAAACCGTTTCCAACAAGGAATGGAATATATCTTTCAACTTCATAACTTGACCTGAAACCGGTTAACCTTACTTTATAGAATTCACCTTCCTCTATTACAACAACTTCTTTACCCAGTTTTTTAGCTAGTTTTCTCCTTAATTCATTTGCGTTTTTCTTCTGTTTAAATGCACCAAGCTGTATGGCATAACTATCAATGGCTGAAGTGGGATCTACTGCAACAATTTCATGAATTACAACACCAGTTTCAATTTTTGGTTTAGTAGAACCTTTATTGGAATCTAACATTCCTTTTAAGGTAAGCAGCCAAATTTCGTTGATTCCGATACTTTGTAATTCAGGATAAATTTCCTTCACATCATCTTTCGTCGTAAAACCGCTTACCCTGACTTTGAATAGTTCCTCATCATCATTTATACTTACTTCATAACCCAGAATCGTGTTTAATTTACTTTTTAGTGTATCTGAGTCAACTTTCTTTTCAAAAGCTCCAATCTGAATGGCATAACTATCTATGTCAGCATCTACAACTTGTTCTATTTCCTCGTGAACGATCATAGATATTGGATCGATGATTTCTTTGTATTTTATGATGAAATCAAGGCCGTCAACATAATCCCCATCTATGATTGCTGCAATATTAAAATCAACTGAGTCTGGAATAGAGAACATATTAAGTTTGCGTAGTTGAGCAGAATCTATTCTGGCTTCATAATCTCCTGGGTAGAGTCCAAAATAGCTAAAATAGCCATCATCTTCCGTAAGGGTTCTCCCTATCTTTTTATGATCTTTATTGTATATATTTACAATCAATCGTGCAATCCCTCTAACTACACCTTTATGGTCTAATTTTACCATTCCCGCAGCTTCCCCTACAATATTTATCGGAACTTCCACTAACTTAACTATATTTGGATCCACTGCTACATTCATACTGAGGTCTTTCAATCTCCACGCAATATTGTCTAAACTGCTTTGTTCAAATTCAATATAACAATCAGTGTAAGGTTCTAGTCCAAAGATTCGTATAGTAGAATCTTTTTCTCTTTTTTCTATTCTGCCACTATTTGCCCTGAGGTTTAATCCATAAACTTTTTGTTCGCCGGGCTCTCTAATGCCGTTTGCATTTTTATCGAGGAAAGGAATGATACTTATTGCACCTCTGCCTACATTGCCACGATTATCTGTATATACATAATTAGTTTTACTATCATTTACAATGCTACCCCTGGCATATTGTATAAAGGTAGTAGTTCTATTTGTATGTCTTGACCCAATACTGGTTTGAGCAAATTTCAAATCATAGCGGAACCCGAATTCCACCATATACATGTCACTCCTTAAATTTCGTTCGTAGGATGCCGTAACATATCCCTTTTTAAACACACGCTTTTCTGCCAGGAGTTTTGTGGAGAGTAATTTTTTGTTTGTATAGCTATATTGTACCCGTGGCTGAAGTGAAATATTTTTAGGAAGCCGGAAAGCCATTGAAAAGTCACTGTAAAAATAAGGTTTTGTGTTGCCAATAAAAACACCATAGGTTGTAATGTTAGTACTAATTCCAAAAAGAGCTCCTGATATCAACCATTCGGTAGTAGTATAATTTGTAGATGGTAAAACTAATTGATGAACTGATAACCTATTGTATACAGAAAAATTCTTTAAGCGAATTGGCATTGACATTGAGAACTTGCGTTCCTCACGATAAATATAATTAATTGCTGTTTGACCTTTTGTATAGTGAATATAATTAATGTCGAACTGGAGGCTTGAAGGAAGCCTGTATGTAAGCGTACCCTTAGCTCTTACTTCTGGTGAATACTCTCCTGATAGTAACAGATTTGGAGCCAGTCGAAATGAACCATTTACAAAGGGCATAACCTGGCCTGAAGTAACAGAAGATAGATACTCTACGCCAGCACCAAGGGTTACTGAACGGGCTAATCCATAGGAGGCTCTGACCCTTGAAAATCTGCTTTGAAATACATCTTCAACAATACCTGCACTTACAGAGTATTCAAAAGTTTTCTTTGGTACAAAATTAAATGGAATGGTTATATTTTGCTCACGAACTCGCTCTTCACCGTAGGGGCCATAGAACTTTAACCTTACGGCTGTATTTCCATAAACCAGTGGTACCTCAAAAGTAAAAAAACCAGATGCATCAGCAGTGGTAAAGTCAACAAGCACATTATTAACATAAAGTTCAACAGTCCATTCGGGCTCGGTTCGATCGCTCAGCGTATAGGTCCCAAACGATCTTCGAAATTTGGTTGAGCTATTGGTAACCTTTGCACCAACCACAGGATCATAAATTGAAGAAGTAGCACCTGTGGCGATTTTACCCAACGCAACTTGCTTAACGGCCCTTTTCTCATTATTGACATATCGCCAGAGATAGTGTTGCTGTTTTTCTGTAAAAGGAGTAAAACTATTGTAATTTATGACAACAGTCGCTTCACCTCCTGCAAGCATTGATCCAAGGGCCAGGCTAAGCCTTGAATCAACCCGCCCATTAATCTGCTCTGTAAGATTTGCAGACCAATCAGCCATTCCAAACTGGAAAAATGGATAATTCCTTCCTATGGTTGTATCTGCCTCTTGTTCGCCTATAAGCCGCTTCATATTTTTCCGCATAGCCTGTTGTCTCATTTCACGAATTGCAGGTAATTCCATCCTGGGGTTTATTCTTATGGACATAGTCCTGAAATTGAAATCAGCATCAAGTCCAAAAATATGGCCGAAATAAAATCTTCTTAAATATAAATTTGTTCCTGTTCGGATCAAATCACCAGCGTTTAGCTCAAACAATTGGTCTGCATAACGAATCTGGTTATTCTCCCTATCAATTAAAAAAGTAGCCTCCTGATTGATGAAAAAACCGCTGATCGTATCCAAATTTGTTGATGGAATATTTCTAATCCTTAAGAAATCAAAAAGATCGGTAATGGGCAAATAAACCTCATCGTCTAATAATAGAATATCCATATCCCGGCCACCCAGGTTAGGAACATCTACGAAAAGGGCTATTTCTTCATATGCTGGATACTCTTGTCCAAAACTGCTGAGACCAGGTAAAAAGGATAGGAGAAAAACATAAATGACAAAATGCCATCTTGCACAGAAACGAACTCTCCTTGGTAATTTGGAGATATTGTATGCATTTACGCTTTTCACTATAATTCTCTTACTTTCAAGATTCATCCGATCATTTCTAACCAAGGATCATTCTATACGTTCCCTTATCATTCCTCCTAGAAATGGTGAATTGATTATTCATGATCAGTGTATCTCCAAATTTATTTTATGATGTTTAGGTATGTAGTAATTGTAATACAATTGTACGTTTTCTTTACCCCTTTGTTTCATATTAATAGGCTGTATCACTTATGTGATTGAAAGAGGATAATTCTCTATAATTTATAGATAAAGACTATTAAATTTTAATTGACGTAATGGGCATGTAATCAGCTATGTAGGTGGGAGACTTGATCGTTTTTTTGAATACTAAATATTATTATTTAAAGCCGTTTAATTCAAGTGGAAATATTTTGGACTAAAAAGATACTAGAGTTTGTAATTATACATTGTCAAATGTTCAGGAGGTAAGTATAAATGATTTGTATAATTTTGATTAATTATAACCTATTTAATATGGTCTTAAAATGATCATTCCTGTACGAAGGTAACATCAAATGTTCCACCATAATTACCTGGTGGATTAGTGATCGGATTTCCAACAAATAGAGTTCCTCCAATTCTTAATTGAGTTGATGCAGGAGGTGAAGTTGTTATAATGAAAGGGCTTCCTGGATCGGAATCTCCTAATTGCAGTATCATTGATCCACCATTATTGCCTGTAAGAATAGCATTAGGACCGTTAAGTATCGAAACAAGAGTTCCGGGATTTGCAACAACATCATACAATCCTGTTGAAAAAGTATAGCCCATCGTTAATAATACAATATCTCCTGATGAAGAGCGGGATCCATCATTATAAATGATTACAGATCCTCCGACGTTCCCATGGTAGAATGCTCCAAAGTTTAGATTTTGAGATAGGTTTACAGATACATTAATAGGCCGTGGAGGTAACTCCTGTCCTTGAACGACTGTAATTGTAATTATATACAAAAAGCTCAATGATACAACAGACTTTAGAAATTTTCTGCTGCAGCTTATGGTATCTATAAGTTTCATTATTGATTAATTAATATTTTTTTTGTCTCAACCTCATTTCCGGACAGTAAAGTTACAATATATATTCCAGTACTAACATCAGGATTAAACTTATAGTGCCCATTTTCGAGAACTTTTTTCGAGATTAATTTACGACCGGATATATCAAAAAGATACAAAACCCCTTGTTGCCCACCGAGATAACCAACGTTTGCTTCCAAATAGCCATTTGAATAGTTAATGTGAAAAGAATCAGAAAGATCGACTTCTGGTAAATCGGGCGCATCATTTAATAACCTTATTGAAAAACGACCAACATACTCGCCTGCTTCGAGATTAATTTTATATTCCCTATTGAGCAACAAATTTTGGTTTATTCCTGCTGCTGCATCATGCAGATAAATTTTCATTCCCAGGTCCAAATATTCAAAATCCTTTATACTAAAACTGATCTCACCGTTTTTGTAGGTGGTAAGTCCAAGAGGAATGTTTATAATTGAATCGGCCATTTCGGGCAGGGCATTGATTGAAAGTTTTTTTCTGCCCGGAAGAAGGGAATAAATATTTGTTACTGTCTCATCAGTATTCATCAACTTCAGCGCATCGAAATCACTGTCAAATTCCGTTGTTGCATTTTCGTCGAAATAAACAACCATCGGGTCAGATGATCGGGGACTATCTGAATATGTAGTTGTTAATCGAAAAAACAACTTATTCGTGTTTTCATTTGACTTAAGAAAAGGATGCGTAAGATCATTTACCCTGACCAAATTATTCATTCCGAGTGCACCGGTGACCGGATATACACCATCGGTAACATGTACAAAAAATCCTTGCATGGATGGAATAATATTTGTTGCCTGCCCATCACTGGAAATTCCATTAATATATGTGGCATAAGTACCTGAATACTGATCAACTCCACCCGCCCTGAAATAATACAAAGCATTATCTATATTGGATTTTGTCCATCCTGATGATGCATCCCAGTCGATGGGTGAGGGGTATGGATTGCCATGAAGGTTAAAACCCTGGGTATAAGTTTCATTATTATTATAAATCGTTCTGGAGAGTGGGCCATTGTTAACAACACCTGTTACATCTACCGTATTGGGAGCTACATTTGATCCGAAATTTATTGCATATCCCGACATTGGATCTAAAACATTCGTAGAAGTTACATAGGAAGCCCAACCCGCCGAAACCAAACTTTCGTCATATTTATAAAATGTTGGAAAACTTGCTGAAAGATCCATATCATCTCCAAACTCATTTACAGTTGCTGCTTGAAACGGGGAACTAAAATATTTATAACCAAATCCTGATGGAAGATAACGTTGCATGGTAACATTGCCAGTTATATCTCCTGTTCCTGACCCATCAATAAGTGCAGTTTGACTTACTGTTGAAAGAAGTGTTAAATTTCCGTTTGATGCCAAATTCCCTGTTGTAGCAGAAACAATTCCGGTAACATTGAGGTCTCCCTGGAGGGTAACTCCTGCTGCATTATTGATAATTATATTTTCGATGGTATTGGTAACAAAAGTATTAGCTTCAATTGATTGTGCTATAGATCCAATCATTTCAATTGTTCCCAAAATTGCATCAAAGCTTCCGTTATTCGTAATGGTTCCTGCAATTTGTAAAGTATTACCAGAAACTGTCAATGATGATCCTGCATCGATTATTAAACTGTCAACAGCTCCTGTGGCACCACTGCTTAAGATAGGCTTATTGGGTACATCTGGAATTTGAACAAGCCTTGTAATATCAGGTATAATATTGCATGGCCAGTTTCCTGGTTCATTCCAGTCAGTATCTACATCTCCGGTCCATACTAAGTATGGATTAACTGTAATTTCGATGCTATCCATAATATTACAGGTTAGTGCCTCTTCATCTGTAACAATAACCTTATACCATCCGGCAGTTTTGTTTGTAATTGTCTGTGAAACATCTCCAATGAGTACATTGTTATAGTACCATTCGTATTGATAGGTACTTTCTGTTCCTCCTGATGGATGAGCAGTAACTGTTCCATCTGCTCCCCCAATACATGATTCAAAAGTGCTGGTGAGGAATAAAGCTAATGGAGGTTCTTCAGTAACCGTATATGAAGTAACAACAAATTCACCACTTCCGTCATCTGTAACTGTAATTTCGTAAAACCCGGGACTCAATCCATCTATGTAAGAGGTGTCTGTCCCAAATGGAGAACCCTCATATGTCCATGAATAGCTATATGTTGTAAATGTACCACCACTTGCATAAACTTCAATTGCTCCATCATTAAGCCCATTGCAGGAAACATTTGTACCACGCGCTTCGGCATACAATGGATTCAATATACAAAGGCTAAAGCTACCCTGACGGGAAGTTCCTACCAAGTTATCAACTGCAATGTAATACCAGTTTCCAATCGTCATGGTATCAACAGTTACCAGTACATCACTTGTTGATGAAACATACCTATCACTGACCAACTCAATATCATCTTCATTAAAAATAGCAATAAAACCATAGTCAAGAGTTCCCTCTTCAGCACCGGTTTTTAGTTCAGCACTGACTTCAGGAGTGGTTGCCTGAAATTTGAACCATCGATTATAATTTGGTCCGTTGATCCAGTTACTTCCTGCAACCCTGTCAGGCGATGCATTGATTGTTGTATATATTGCATTTGCGGAACATGAGTCTCTATGATCAAATAATTTTGCTCCCTCCTTAAAGTCATAATCTACTTCATAATCCACACACAAGGTGAAACTCCCCTGGCGACTCGTGCCACTTAGATTATCAACAGAGATATAATACCAATCACCAATAACTAAATTAACTGACTGGGCGTTGATATCGCCTGTTGAAGAGTAGTACCTTGCACTTTGTAATTCTGTTCCTATACTATCCCAAAGTGCTATAAATGGATAACGCATGCCGCCTTCAACACCTCCTACTTTTACTTCGGCGTTGACCTGGGTTGTGGTTGCCTGGAACCTAAACCAGCGGTTATAATTTGGGCCATTGGTCCATGCAGATCCTTTCACGCCATCTGGTGATGCATTAATTGTAGTATATGCTGCATCGGCTGAACACCAGTCATCGGTATGGGGAACAACAATGGCTCCCTCACGGAAATCATAATCAACTTCATAGTCGACACATAAGGTAAAACTACCCTGGTGACTTGAACCAACATAATTATCAACAGATATATAATACCATTCACCCACAGTAAGATTAACCGATTGAACATTAATATCCCCCGTTGAAGAGTAATATCTTGCACTCTGCATTTCTACTCCTATACTATCCCATAGTGCTATAAAAGGATAATTCATGGTCCCTTCGGTACCTCCTATTTTTACTTCAGCATTAACCTGTGTGGTGGTGGCCTGGAACCTAAACCAGCGGTTATAGTTAGGTCCGTTGGTCCATGCAGATCCTTTTAAACCATCTGGTGAGGCATTTATAGTTGAATATTCTGCATCCGGCGAACACCAGTCGTCGGTATGTGGAACAACAATAGCAGCTTGCCTGTAGTCGTAATCAACTATATGGTCGACACAAAGGGTAAAAGTACCCCGGTGACTTGTTCCAATATGATTATCAACTGATATATAATACCACTCACCTATAGTTAAGTTGATGGATTGAACATTTATATCGCCCGTTGATGAATAATAAGCTTTACTTTGAATTTCATTCCCAATACTATCCCATAATGCAATAAATGGATATCGCATGCTTCCTTCAGCTCCACCAATTTTTACTTCGGCGTTTACTTGAGTGGTAGTAGCCTGAAACCTAAACCAGCGGTTATAGTTAGGGCCATTGTTCCATGCAGAACCTTTGACTTCATCAGGAGAAGCATTAATTGTAGTATATTCTGCGTCTGGGGAACACCAGTCATTGGTATGCGGAACAACTATGGCAGCCTTGCGATAATCATAATCAACTTCGTAATCAACACAAAGTGTGAAAGTCCCCCGATATCCTAAACCAACGTAATTATCAACAGATATATAATACCACTCCCCAATTGTGAGTGTATCAGATTGAACATTGATATCACTTGTTGAGGAATAATAAATTTTACTTTGTATTTCATTACCTGTACTATCCCATAATGCAATAAAAGGGTGCCGCATGCTTCCTTTGACTCCTCCAATTTTTACGAATGCATTTACCTCTGTTGTGGTTGCCTGGAACCGAAACCAGCGGTTATAGTTAGGGCCATTGGTCCATGCAGAACCTTTAACTTCATCAGGAGAAGCATTTATTGTGGTATATGCTGCATCGGCTGAACACCAGTCATCAGTATGTGGAACAACTATGGCTGCCCTACGGAAATCATAATCCACTTCAGAATCAATACAAAGGGTAAAGGTACCTCGGTAGCTTGAACCCACATAATTATCAATAGATATATAATACCACTCTCCAACTGTAAGGGTATCTATTTGTACATTAATATCACCAGTTGAAGTATAGTATCTTGCGCTTTGTATTTCATTTCCTGTACTATCCCAAAGTGCAATAAAAGGATTTCGCATGCTTCCTTCACTTCCTCCAATTTTAACATATGCATTTACTTCTGTTGTAGTAGCCTGAAACATAAACCATCTGTTATAGTTTGGGCCGTTAGTCCATGCAGAACCTTTTACTTCATCAGGAGAAGCATTTATTGTGGTATATGCAGCATCTGCCGAACACCAGTCATTGGTATGCGGAACTTCAATAGCTGCTACTCGAAAGTCATAATCAACTTCATAATCTACACAAAGGGTAAAAGTCCCCCGGTAAGATGTACCCACAGTGTTATCAATTGATATATAATACCATTCACCTATGGTGAGGGTATCTGACTGTACATAAATATCACCGGTAGAGGTGTAATATCTTGCACTTCGTATTTCATTACCCGCGCTATCCCATAGTGCAATAAAGGGGTTTCTTAAAGAACCTTCAGCTCCACCAATCTTAACCTCAGCTTTTACCTGGGTTGTTGTAGCCTGAAACCTAAACCAACGGTTATAGTTTGGGCCATTTGGCCAGGCGGAACCTTTAATTCCATCTGGTGTTGCATTCAGAGTAGTGTATGCAGCATCTGCTGAACACCAGTCATCGGTATGGGGAACAACAATAGCTGCTACTCGAAAGTCATAATCAACTTCATAATCTACACAAAGGGTAAAAGTCCCCCGGTAAGATGTACCCACATTGTTATCAATTGATATATAATACCATTCACCTATGGTGAGGGTATCTGACTGTACATAAATATCACCGGTAGAGGTGTAATATCTTGCACTTCGTATTTCATTACCCGCGCTATCCCATAG
>Ga0164315_10000497_pt1 | contig 27358 bp, 23 predicted proteins | sample GuaBasSedimGuay6_FD_113737 | JGI IMG/M metagenome (GOLD analysis project Ga0164315, IMG submission 113737) | Subseafloor sediment microbial communities from Guaymas Basin, Gulf of California, Mexico - Guay6, Core 4569-2, 0-3 cm | ecosystem: Environmental > Aquatic > Marine > Hydrothermal vents... | reverse complement strand
GTTCCAAGAGCGATGCCAATGGTTCCCCGAGCAATGCCAATGGTTCCAAGAGCAATGCCAATGGTTCCCCGAGCAATGCCGATGGTTCCAAGAGCAATGCCGATGGTTCCGCGAGCAATGCCAATGGTTCCCCGAGCAATGCCAATGGTTCCAAGAGCGATGCCAATGGTTCCCCGAGCAATGCCGATGGTTCCAAGAGCAATGCCGATGGTTCCAAGAGCAATGCCAATGGTTCCGCGAGCAATGCCAATGGTTCCAAGAGCGATGCCAATGGTTCCCCGAGCAATGCCAATGGTTCCGCGAGCGATGACTATGGGAATGAGAAGACCGATGACCATGGGAATGAGAACTTCCATGAGAAGACCAATGAGACCTGGAATGAGATCAAATCTATTACCTAGCAATACAGAGTGTAATCCATTGCTAGACGTAAATTGTAATACCGTCGAAGAATGAATCTTTGACCGGGGTGATTAAAAATAAATCACCCCAATTTTTTTTAAGAAAAGGAGTTCAATGCTGCGTCATTGAACTTTTTAGTTTAAGCGAGGAATTATGAACAGATTAATGGTTTTTTTAATAGCAGTTTTATTCTTTTTTTCAGGGCTCACCTCCCTAGTCTATGAAACACTGTGGATTAGAGTTTTATCTCTAGGCGTTGGCTCAACATCTGCCTCTATGGGATTGGTCTTATCCATCTTCTTTTTTGGCCTCTCCATGGGAAGTTTTATAGCTGGAAAATTTAGCTACCGAATAAAAAAGCCTCTCTTAACCTATGGAATTTTAGAAGGACTTATTGGAGTCTACTCCTTGGCGGTGATTTATATCCTTTTTGATTTTCACAAAATCTTAGGTTACCTACCTCTTGAAGGTTCTTTTTCATGGTTTGGTGTCACCATGAAATTTTTTCTGGTTTTTATTTTTCTATCTATTCCAACCATCTTTATGGGCGCCTCACTACCGCTTTTAGTTAAAATATTTGTTAAAAATGATAAAAACTTAGGAAGAAAACTTGGTCTTTTATATGGATTAAATACCATGGGCGCAGTCTTTGGTGCCTTTCTCGCAGGATTTTATTTTATTCCCACCTTTGGCATCTTAAAATCCAACCACATGATGGCAATCCTTAATTTCACCATTTTAATCATTGCTTATTTACTACAAAAAAAACTAGCACCAATAGAAATACCTCCGAGGAGGGATAAGAAATCATTTTTCACCCTGCTGCCTAAAAACTCGTCTATGGCCAAAAAGTTTATTTTGATTTCTTGTGGAATAGTGGGCTTCACTTCCATTACCGCTGAAGTTGTATGGAATAAATATCTAGGTATTTTTCTCGGCTCCAATATCTTTGGCCTAGGATTAATTCTCTCACTATTTTTATTAGGAATTGCTCTAGGATCTTTAATCTTATCCATTTATGTAGAAAAAGTTAAAGATAAGATAAATCTCTTTATCACTCTTGCCATTTTAGGGGTAGGACTCACTCTTGCTGCCACTTATTTACTAAATGGCGCTCCCCTACTGGTTCACCTGGCCAGCTATTATCTAGGGGCCACAGTATCAGTTTTAACGATTAAATCCGTTATTACCGGGATCATCCTGTTTATCCCCACTAGTTTTTTTGGTGCCCTACTTCCCCTTGGCACCAGGATTCTTGTAGATGATCATTATGATACTCCCGAAATCGTAGGTACTGCCTATACTATAAACACCATCGGATCTATTTTAGGCTCCTGCTTATCCGGACTGGTTTTTATTCCAATTTTCGGATCTGCCTTTACCTTAAAGTTTGGCCTGGTTCTTTTAATCTTAATCGTTTTATTTATCACTGCGAGAAAATTTAAAAACCCTCTCCCCTTGTCCATCAGTTTATTAGCGCTTTTTGTAATCTTTTTTGCACCAGGAATCGATTTTAAAAATATTATCAAATCTGCCTATTATCAAAGGGCCTCCAGTGACTCTTCCTTAACTGAAGTGATGAAATATTTCTCAGACAAAGAAGGTGAAGAATTTAAACTGATCATTGAAGGAAAAAGCGGGATTATAAGTCTTAGTCAGGTTCCTTATGAAGGAGATGATTGGCAAGATTATATAAGACTTAAAACTAATGGCCTTAATGAAAGTTTTTACAATTTAGAAAGAATTGAAGAGCTCCCTAAATATGAGGGCCTTCTGGCCTTCTTACCTTATGCTCTAGCTGAAGATCCAAAATCGGCCTTTATTGTCGGCTACGGTGGCGGTTATAGTACAGATTTCTTAACTTCAACTGAACTTGACCTCGTTCATGTTGTGGAACTAGAAGAAGGAATCATGGAGGCCGCAGATTATGTCCATAAGGGAAAAAACCCTATATTAAAACGAAAGAACTTAAAATTAGAAATTGAAGATGCTCGTTTTGTTTTGGCCACAGGAAAGAATGGTCCCTATGACATTATCATTTCTCAGCCCTCTCACTCTTGGCTTACCGGCGTGGCCAATTTATTTACCCAGGAATATTTTGAGATTGTTAAAGGAAATCTAACCGAAAAGGGAGTATTCTCCCAATGGCTCAATCTCTACAATATGAATGAAGAAGTCTTAAAAAGTATCTTAAAAACTTTTTATACCGTTTTTCCACATGGGGGAATTTTCACCAATACAGGAGATGAAGAAGTCATTCTTATTGGGACTAAAAAAGATCTTAAATTCTCTCTGGAAAGACTGACAGTTCTCTCAGGGAATAAAAAAATAAGAAATCAAATGGCGCAAATTCCCTTTAAATCGCCCTATCATCTTCTCGCCCACTTCTCGATTGGACGTGATGATATTTTAAAGCTTACTCATAAAGCACCACTAAATACCGATGTGAATGCCTTTGCAGAAGTTAGGCAGTCAAAGCTCTTCTATCAAGGTTCAAAATCAAATCCAGAAGAATGGATTAATAATAACTTCAACTCTAAATTCCCAGAAATTGTAGAACTTAAAAAAGAGCAAAGACCGCTTTTTTATCGAAATATGCTTGAGGCAGTATTAGGAGATATTCCCAATTATAATAAATTTCATTTAATGCTAGCAAAATTTAAAAAGTTCTCTGGCGACAATCCCGCTTTTTATCATGATTTAGGTAAGTTTAATTTAAGGATTGAGAGATTTATCACAGCATCTAGGTATTTAGAAAAATCCTTAAAATATAAAAAGGATACCAACACCCTAAATTTGCTTTTAGAGACCTATTTAGAACTTAAAAAATATGATAAAGCTACCAACACCTATGCAACAAATATAAAATTTAAAAATGCTTACTCTGATTGTCTGGCCTTAGAGGCCTCGGCACAAAATAAAGACTGGAAAAAAAGCGCTAAGCTCGCGCTAACAATAACTAAAAAATATGACTCCTATTTCAATGATTGTGGCGACTATATCAACAAGGCCCTAGGTACTTATTACTATCAAGTTTCAGATTTTGAAGATGCTATCTCTTACTTTGAATCTTTTTTAGAAGTAGAAAAAAATGATATTGGGCCCATGGGAATGCTAATCTCCTCTTATATTGGAATAGGGAGAATCTCTGATTCTGCTGACTATATGAAGTCCTTCAGATCACTGCTACAAACTGAGGCCGATGCATTATATAATTCTGCCGAGTTTTTAAAGAATGTAGGACTAATTGAAGATGCAAAAAGTCTGGAAGAGCGGGCACATAGTTACTCACCTTTTTAGGCGAGTCCCTCATTTTTAATTTTCACCAGGTGAGATTCAATGGTCATTAAAGCGTAAGGGTGCAGTTTATTATCAAGTCCTTCATAAATTAGAGGTAGCATCTCCTCTTGAGTTTTTCCCTGTTTTAAAAGCTCAATAATTTGCTTTTCCCGCATCATACGATGTTTTAAGGTCTCTTCAAGTTTAAAAGTCCCACCAACTGCAATCCCATGGCTAGGAATAATATTTTTAGGTTTTAAATCAATTACCCTTTGCATAGTTTTAAAATACTTGGCCATATCTCCTTCAGGCCTGGCGATAACCACAGTGCCAAAAGTTTGCACAAGATCTCCAACTAAAAACCATTCCATAGAGTCAGGTGCGAGGGCCAACTGTCCCTCATCGTGACCTGGAACCTCATAGACTCTAATATCTCGACCTAAAGATTTAGTAAGGATATCTCCCTCTTTAAAAAAATTAATCTTAATACCATCAAAATAATTAGCTCCAAAACGATCAAGAATCATTTGATAAGTCTTTGCTCCCATACTCATAGGAACTGATCTGGCCTTAGCAATATTTGTTGAAAACTCATGATGATCTGGATGGTGATGAGTTAAAAATATATTATCAAATGAAAACGTTTTTAAAGTACTTAAAAACTTATCCAATTCCATTTCAGATGCAGGAGAGGGATCAATTAGATATTTTTCTTCATCTCCAATTAAAAAACAATTTGTTCTATTGGCCGGAGGAAAAGTATTAGAAAGAGGGAAAAACTGTTTTATTCCATAGATAGGTTCTATGTAAGGTACTTCTACTTCTAAATCTAGTTCAAGGCCTAAATGAAAAGGGCCAATATCTTTAATATCACTTGCTAATGCCTTAATAACCTTAACTGTAGGTGGGACGGCCATGGCATCGGCCTTCAAGTAGCGCTCTAACATCTCTTTAGCATCGATCCATTCGCATGAAGAAAACTCACCATCATTAAATTCAAAGTTAACCTTTTCACTAAGCTCTATTTTAAAGAAGTGGGTATCAAAACGGTACACATTAAACTTAGGAGTAACGGCATTGCCTATATGATGAAAAGATTTGATTAGACCTGATTCTAAACCTTTAAAAAGATCAAGACCAATTTCTTCTTCTAGTTCCCGATTGAGGGCATGAATAATTCGTGGGTCAAAATCAGATAAGCTGGGGTGCTCTAAAGGAGAATCATCTTCGTCGTGATCGACCTTTCCTCCAGGGAATGCACTATAACCAGGGAATGCCTTTAAATAATTTTGTCTTTTGACTATAAAAAGCTCGTTTTCACTTACTATTACTGCCGTTACTGCTTGTCTCATTAAATGGCCCTTAAGGCTTTTTCATATCTTATAGCGCGATAACCTTTTATATTGTTTAGCTGCACAAGCCTTTTAAACCTCTCAGCATCTTTTAAAAGGTGAACAGAATTTAAAAGTTCATCCTTAATCTGTTTAGATATCTTCATTTCTTTTTCGTGTTCAGAGGACATAATCAATCTAAATATTCTTAAATGCCGAACAATTTTTAACATCCAGTCTTTAGGAGAAATATCAAATTCAAAATGTTTGCCAAAAATCATAATTCCAGGACGATTAATATGAGTTTTTTTATACCCTGTTCCCAATTCTTTATAGAGTTTATTATCCCTATATCTTTGCATGGGTGAGATCATCTGATGGGCCACAAAGGTTTCATCTTTAATAAAGAAGCATTTAGCAAGTGTTTGAAGTGCAACTTTTCGATCTTTTTCATCGTGATAATTTAAACTAATCATACCTGCATCTTGAATAAACTCTTCAAGCTTTACACCGCGATTATAGATAATTTGATCATGCAGGTATTGCATGTGGTGTTTTCTATCAATTTCAGGGAAGGACTTCTCAAGTCTTTTAAGGTTACGATTAAATAGCTCCACAAAATGTTTTTTATTATGCCAGGGCAAAAAAGAATCATTTATCGATTTAATCAAATACGCCTCAAGATCGTAGCGTTCTTCTGGAATATAGTGTTCAAAAAAGAGATCATCACCTTCAAGGCAGGCCTTTCTGCCCAAGTTAAAAGCAAGCCAGTTGTTATCTAATTCCTCTGGATAAATTATATTTTCAAAGGCCGATCTCATGTTATCTAAAGTGAAAGGAAGTTTTCCACTTTGATAGGCGATTCCAAGAATCATTCCTGAAGAATATACACTCTTTCCTACCAACTCTTTGCAGATTTGTTTAAGAGAAGAAAATTTCACGCGCTCACCAAGTTTCTCTTCCAACTTACTTTTAATTTGTCCTTTATTTAAAGGTTCGCCTTCCTCTCCATAATCAAGAAGAATAGAAAGGGGCATCTGAAAATCGGTATCTAAAATGGCCATTCCTTTTTTAGAGAGGAAATTTATCGCCTGAGAGCCATCGAGTAAGTCGGGAGATAGAATAAGATTAGCGGTTCCTAGAGGAGTTATGGAGCCATAGGACTTACCTTTTTGAAAGATTGCCATATGTCCGGTAACTCTCCCATTTCTTTGGGCCAATCCTTTTTGGTCTACAAATTTAAAATCAAGATCAGTCCTACCATCCATTTCCTTGGCCGCTTCGGCGAGCACTCTACTAATGGTAGTTACTCCAGAGCCCCCAACACCTGTTACCACCGCTCGCCAATCAGCACCTGATGCCAGTTGATCAAAGGTTAGCTCACAATCAGGTTCTGGAAGGTCATCTAGACCTTTAATTTTTATACCCGTTTTTTTATATTTAGAGGGATGAAAATTTTCCACTTCAACCAGTTCAAAGCTTGGACAGGCCTTAAGTTTAGTGCAATAGCTGTCGGCCACACAAATTTGCGGATCTATTTTTACTTTAGTCCCATAGGCGTCTTGAGTTTGAGATAGTCCCGGACATCCGGTCATTTCCACACATTCTCTACAATCTTCACAGACATCAGTATTTATCTGATAAAATCTCTGTGTTTTAACCGTTTCTTTTTTGGAAAAAAGTTTTCGTTCATGAGATTTTCTTCGACCATGGAAAGTTAATCCGCACTCTTTATTAGAGATAACTACCCGAGTTCCTGGTTTTTTAATAATCTCTAATAATTTATTACGATAAAAGTAGCGATCACTGGGATTAACTTCAATAACTTCATCTACTCCTAAGTTTTTAACAATTGGAAGCATATCTTGTCGGGGTCTTTTATATCCTTCGACACTAACACCTGAAATCGGAGTCATCTGATGGCCTGTCATGGCCGTATTATCATTATCTAAAATGATATAAGTAATATTGTGTCCGATCTGTACGGAGTTTGAAATATCGGTAATGCCAGAGTGAAAAAATGTTGAATCTCCCATTAAGACAACAGATGGGTTAGTAGTAAACATATCCATCCCGGCACCAAGAGCACCACCTTGTCCCATCGCCGAGAGATTGTGCATCTCTTTAAAGGGGGGAAGAAAACTAAGAGAGTAACAACCAACATCTCCATGGGAGATTAAATTGACATCTTCAGATGCCAGCAATTTTCTAATTTCTTTTAAAAGTGACAGAGTCTCTCGGTGAGGACAGCCTGGACAAAAAGTGGGAAGACGTCTTGGAAATACCTCCTTCCATGTATCAAAATCAAAATGCAGGTCTTTAAAAGAACCCGCTTTTAAAAGGGATAGTGCTTCTACAATTTTATCCCGGATAATTTCATAGTTTAATCCCCCTGCGGCAGGAAAACCTTCCTTATCATCAAATTTCTTACCAAATACTTTGATTCTTAAATTATGCTTTTGAATTAACTTAATAAGTTCCGTCTCTAAAAAGCCCCTTTTCTCTTCCACTACAATTAGGGTTTCTAGCTTTTGTAAAAATGGGAGTAAAAGCTCGTCAACTAAGGGGTAACTACAAGCTGTTTTATATAAAGATAAGTGCTCGAGGTAATCTGCTTCTTCGAGAACTTGTTTAAGAGTTTCAAAGATGACACCACTTGAGATAAAGCCTATTTTTGAATCAGAAAAACCAAAAGTTTGATCTAATTTTAGATCTTTTAAAAGCTCTTTCACTTTAGGAAAACGTATTTTTATCATGGATTTATCCGCTTTATAAGAGTTCGGCGGAACCATGACATTTTTAGAGAGATCAAATGTAGCTGGGTCAATATTAGAAAGCTCTCCATTTACTTTTGCCTCTGCTTTAATTTCTACTCTTCCCCCGCCTTCGGCCATAAAAGTTGTTAAAAGTATTCCTTGATAAATAGTAGATCTTCTAGAGATATAAAGAGCTATCTCCATCCAATCTTTAAGTTCTTGTGGCGTAGATGGTTCCAGGAATGGAATATGTAAGTGTTTGTAGAGGTAGCGTGAATCTGCGGGTGTAGAAGTTGAGAGTGACCAAGGATCATCTCCAACGACAATTACAACTCCAGGGCCTACTATTTCGCCAGTTTTTGGATCTTCAATCTTAGGTCCTGGGTCGGCAAAATTTCCAACTGAGAGAGAATCAGCTGCTACATGCAGTCCCATGGATTTCATCGCTACGCAGACGTCTCTTCCTGCTTGTTTCGCTCCCGATGCCATTGCTCCTGCATTGGCCTCGGAGTTTCCGATGGCAACTCTAATTCCCTTTTTATGAAATTCATCTCGTCTGGCGTAGAGGATATTAAAATAATCTGCCAGGGGCGATCCTGGGTATCCTGTATATAAAGAGAAGCCTGCTTCTAGGCCTCCTTGAATAATCAGTTCATTGCCGGTCAGTATTTTAACGCTCATTGTAGTTCTCGGGGTAAATTTGCTTTGGACACTATCAAATTAAGTTATAGATGGCATTATGCTCAAGGGAAAATTAAATCGATATTCCTACTTAGCTCTTTAAAGAGATAAACTCTCCTAGCAGATCATTGACGTGCTCAGGAGTGATACCATTAAGCTCTGCGGCCTTTTGATAAAGCTCTTCCATGCCTTTGCTATCCCCTTGTAGGTGTTTTTCCAAAGCTGATTTGGAGGTAGTGTAATCTATGCCTAAAAGTTGTTTGGAGACGATATCTTTTTCTATAGCTGTGAGAGATCTCTTTTGATTAATCTTATCCATATGAGTGAGGATTTTCGCCACTTCTATGCTTCTTTCATCTGAAAGCCCATAGTTTAAAGATAGTTCAAGCGAGCGAGTTTCTAAGTCTTTTGCTTCAATTCTGGCCCCTAGTTTTTCAAGGTCTTTATACATATTAGCAATTTGCTCAAAGATATAGTGATCATAGATAAGTCCTTGATCATAATCGCTAAGTCCTGTGGTCCTGCTTTCATAGGGGTTCATAACGGAATATGAATCATCTATGTGGTCAAATCCTAAAAGGTGACCTACTTCATGTAATAAAATATCTTTAAATACGCCATCTTGTGAAAAATAGCCTCCATAATAATCTTCAAAATTTAAAACAATTGAGGCCTGGAGCATAGTGCTTCCAATTTTTAGGAATGAGGTTAATCCAAGAGACCCTCCTTCCATATCTTTATATTCATCTTTGCTTTCCCTAAAAAACAGATAACTATATTTAGAACTTGAGGGTGCCTTTAAAATATCTCCGGAATCAGAGAAACTTAAATTTTTATCTGTAGGCTTAAAATCGACTAGATCTTTTCCTCCAACGGAATTTTGATAATCATCCTCTACTTCATCAAAAATTGCTTTATACTCATAGTACTTATCTTGGGGAACAAGAATTGTTCTTGGCAGTTTTGAATTACTCCATCTGGGAAAGTCGTATCCACAGGAAACTAGAAGAAATAAAAATAGAAGTGGAAAAGCTCTCATTGGCAATGCGTCTCGCTAGTGTTTTAGGAGCACAATGTTACATGTGTGACACAAAAGGTCAACAGACAGATTGACAACGCGTCAAGTGTTTATGTCTTCAAAGGCCTAGAAGATAGGCAAAAACCAGTGGTGCAACGATTGTAGCATCACTTTCTATGATAAATTTAGGAGTCTCTATATCAAGCTTACCCCAGGTGATCTTCTCATTGGGAACAGCGCCGGAATAAGAGCCATAGCTGGTGGTCGAATCACTGATTTGGCAAAAATATCCCCAAAGCGGAGTTTTAATTTTTAAATCTTGCTCCAGCATAGGAACTACACAAATGGGAAAGTCTCCTGCTATTCCGCCACCAATTTGAAAAAAACCAATGGAATGATTTGGACTTACTTCCTGATACCAACTGGCCAGTCTCATCATCAGCTGGATTCCAGATTCAACAACCGATGTAGTACTTATTTCTTTTTTGATATTGGCAGCAGCAAACATATTTCCAAGTGTTGAGTCTTCCCACCCGGGAGTAAAGATCGGAATATTTTTATCTTTTGCGGCCAGCACCCATGAATCTTTGGGATCTATTTGAAATAATTTTTGAAATTCGGGAATATCCAACATTTGCCAAAGGTAGTGATGGGGAGGGTTTGTCTCACTATTTTCATCTGCCTTAGTCCATTCTGTTTTAATAAAATTTTCTACCCTTCGCATCGCCTCGGTTTCTGGAATACAAGTATCAGTGACTCGGTTCATGCCTTTTTCTAAAAGCTTCATTTCATCAAGGGGTGTTAGATCGCGGTAGTTTGGCACCCGCTCATAGTATTCATGGGCCACAAGATTAAAGATATCCTCTTCTAAGTTAGCTCCGGTACAAGTAATTGCATGAACCTTATCTTGGCGGATCATCTCAGCAAGAGTTTTTCCAAGCTCGGCGGTAGACATGGCACCTGCTAGCGTGATCATCATTTTATTGCCCATTTCTAAGTGTTTTTCGTAGGCAATGGCCGAATCCACTAAGGCGGCGGCATTAAAGTGTTTATAATTGTTGAGCATGAAACTTGAAATAGGTCCCATATTTGATCCTTAATTATTTTTTAAATATGTATAGCCCTCGAGGCATTTTTCATAAAAGTTAATGAGCTTAACACCTTCTCTTGAAGGTATCTTTTTTTCCGTTACTTTTTGATCCATTTCTTTTTTTAGCGAATAGGCCATTAAATCCGGATTATATTGCATGGCCGAGAGTACTTGGCGATTAGAGTTTCCCTTTACCACTGTTTCAATAAAAAAACCGTTAGCATCCTCATCATCGCTAAAAACATGAACTTCATTTACCCTGCCAAAAAGATTGTGCATATCTCCCATCACATCCTGATAGGCCCCAGTTAGAAAAAATCCGATATAATAAGGCTCATCCTTTTTAAGATCATGAAGTCGAAGAGTTCTACTGATCTCTCCGCCATTGATAAATTGGTCAATTTTGCCATCGGAATCACAAGTTATATCCACAATGCTACATTGTTCGGTGGGAAGTTCTAAAAGTCTTGAGATCGGAACAATGGGAATTAATTGTCCTATCGCCCAATGATCAGGCAGTGATTGAAAAACGGAAAAATTACAAAGATATTGAGAGGACAGTTTATCAGAGAAGTTTTCAAATTCTTCTGGAATAAAATCCATGGAACCAATTTTATTTTTAAGCCAATCACAAATTTTCCAGAAATTTGTTTCAATAACTGCTTTTTCCTCGATGGAGATAACTCCAAGCTTAAAAGCATTATCGCCATCTTTTTTGATAGCGAGAGCATCGTTAAAGCTCTCCTGGCGATCTTCCTCACTGATATCTCGCCACAACTCTTTTATATTTTTTACTAGAATATGTTCATCATTTAAATTTACCGCATTTTTATATTCATTTTCCCGGTAGTCTATTTTATCCACAACTTCAGTAATTAAGCAGCTATGAGGTGCCGTAATAAACCTTCCTGATTCCGTTACAATATTTGGATGTTCAACACCTTCTAGATCACAGAGTTGTTTTACTCCATAGACGATATCTGAGATATAATTTTCGAGATTATAGTTTCTCGAAGAGTCATGGGTAGATTGCGATCCATCATAATCCACGCCAAGTCCCCCACCGACATCAAGATATTCAATAGGGGCACCAAGTTTTTTAAGTTCAGTATAAATTCTTGTGCCCTCACTCACTACATCTTTAATCGTCTGAATATTAGTAATCTGTGAACCCACATGGAAGTGAATTAGATTTAAACAATCCAGATAATCATTTTTTCGAAGGTAGTGGAGCGCATTTAAGATCTCTGGAATGGTAAGGCCAAATTTCGCAGTGTCTCCTCCTGAGTTGGACCATTTTCCCGAGCCAACAACAGATAACCTAGCGCGAATTCCTATAAGAGGTCTCACATCCATTTCACGGGCCAGTTCAATTAGATTGAGCAGCTCACTGTATTGTTCAATAACCACAACTGTTTTTTTACCTAGCTTTCTTCCAAGTAGGGCCAGTTTTAAAAATTCTCTATCTTTATAACCATTGAGAACCGTAAGAGATTCCTTGTCATGATTAAGAGACAATACTGATAGAAGTTCAGCTTTTGAACCCGCCTCAAGACCAAAATGGTAAGGGGCCCCGGCATCGAGGATTTCTTCCACCACTTCTCGCATTTGATTTACTTTAATGGGATAAACGCCACGATAAATCCCCTTGTAACCGGCCTCATTTATTATTTTGTTAAAAGTTTCATTGAGAGTGATCACTTGGGATCTTAAAATATCATGAAATCTAACCACCACAGGAAGTTCAATATTGTGTTCGACAATTTCTTTAACCACTTGGTAAATATCTAGATCTTGGGTCGAGAGGTTCCCTTTTTGATTAACTTTAAAGTGACCTTGTCCCCATCTTTCAATATGATAAATATTTTCAATGTATTTATTTACATCTAAATCTTTCACACTAATGCCAATAAAATTTCTCTGGCAATTTTAGCAGCAAAAACATTACTGTTTCCAGTAGGATCAATTTCTGGGGATAACTCAGTTATATCAGCTCCCACAAAATTTTTATTTTTTAACACCTTAATTAATTTAATAAATGAATGAAAATCCTCTCCTCCCGCTTCAGGAGTCCCCGTACCTGGTAAGAAGCTGGGATCAAAGTAGTCTAAATCCAGGGTTAAATAAATAGGTCTATCGTCAGTAAAAAACAATAGATTTTCGATTAACTCTTCATGAGACCCCATTCTGGTTTTATTCTCTTCCATCCAGGAAAATTCTTCTTTCGTTCCTGATCTAATCCCATATTGAATAAGCTTATGATCTTCACCAAAATGATCTAACACCCTTCTTATAATAGAGGCATGAGAATAGTGAAATCCTTCATAGCCATCTCGAAGATCCGCGTGGGCATCTAAATGAAGAAGTACCAGATCTGGATAGGTCTCAAGATATTTTTTAATAGGAGCAAAAGAGATGGAGTGCTCTCCACCAAGCGTAATCATTTTAATATTGTCTTTTTTAAGGTCACGTTCTTTAAAAAATGAATCAAAGTGATCACAGGCATGGGCCCAGGATTTTTCAACATCTAGAAAAAGTCCCAGGTCTAAATTTCCCAGGTCATAAATATTTTTTAGATCGGCCGTATCTCGGTCTAGATATGGTGAATAAGTCTCAATATTACTTGAGGCCTCCCTTATGGAATCAGGACCAAACTTTGCTCCCTTACGATAACAAGCGGTGCCATCAAATTGAAAACCCACAAAATGAATAGAGTCATTAACCAATTGTTTTGCAGGAGTGGCCAGATCAAAAATATGCAAAACTCACTCCTTAATTACCCGTGAAGTCGGCCTTTCTTTTTTCTAGGAAGGCACGAACGCCTTCTTTTTTATCTTCAGTTCCAAATATCCATTTAAAGGCAGTTCGCTCTGCCTCAAGTCCCTGCTCTAAAGTAGAATCAGCACCAATTCTTATCACTTCTTTACATTTAGTAATGGACAGAGAAGATTTGCTCTTAATCATTTCAAAAGTATTCAGCGCTCCCTGGATCATTTCCTCTTTATTACCAAAGGCCTTTTGGGCCAGACCGATTTCAATTGCCTCATCCCACTTAACATTTCTTCCGGTATAGATAATTTCACGACTTAAGGCCTCACCTACATACTTCATCAGTCTCTGAGTTCCCCCAAAGCCAGGAATTAATCCTAAGTTTACTTCAGGCTGGCCAAAAACGGCCCTATGGGTGACATAGATAAAGTCACATCCCATCGCCATTTCACATCCGCCCCCAAGAGCAAAACCATTTACACAGGCAATGATGGGAACTGGGGCATGTTCAAAAAGAAGTGGTACTTCCTGGCCGAGTTTGGAAAATTCCTCACCTGCTTCAGGAGTCATGGAATCCATCGCCTTAATATCAGCACCTGCGATAAAGGCCTTTTCTCCCGAACCGGTAAGAATAATCCCTCTAATTTCACCAGGTAGATTATTCATTACATCTTTTAGCTCGCTTAATACAAGAATAGATAAAGCATTGAGTTTATCTGGTCTATTTATGGTGAGGTGAAGAATTTCATTTTTAACTTCAGTTAAAAGAGTCTCATAAGTTTTCATCTATTTTCCTTGAATGGTTCTAATAATACTGCTGAAATCTAAATTTCCGAATTTTTTGGAATGAATATTGTAAAGGTTTAAGGCCATGGCACCCATTGGGGTTGCCGAATTTGATTTAAGTGCCGCCTCTTGAGACAGTCCTAAATCTTTGGCCATTAACATATTTCCAAATCCTCCTGCAAAATCGTTAGAAGCAGGGACACCGTCCATTACTCCTGGTACCGGATTATATTTCTCCAAGGACCAGTTGTTCCCAGAGCTTTTTCCCATTATTTCTGAAAGTACTTTTGGATCTAATCCATTGGCCATGCCAAGGCTTAAGGCCTCGGAAGTTCCAATCATATGAATTGCTAAAAGCATGTTGTTGCAAATTTTGGCCACTTGTCCAGCGCCATTTCCTCCAGCATGAAAAATATTGGAGCCCATTTTTTCTAAGAGCGGTCTGGCCTGTTCAAGATTTCCATCTTCGCCACCCACGATAAAGGTTAGAGTTCCCGCATTTGCTCCAGCAGTCCCACCGGAAACGGGAGCATCGATCATAGGAAAGCCTTTTTTCTTTGCTTCATTGGCCACAAACTTTGAAGATTCCGGATCAATGGTCGAGCAATCAATAAGCAGAACTTTCTCTGGTGCATTTTCTAAAATTCCATTTTTTCCCAGGTAGAGTTCGCGAACAATTTTTCCTTGAGTAACCATCGTGATGACAATATCAACACCTTCAAGGGCATCCTTTACGGAATGAAATCCTTTGGCCCCATCCTTTATAATAGCTTCCACCGCCTCAGGATTAATATCATAGGCATTAATCTCATATCCGGCCTTTAATAAGTTTGAGGCCATGGGACCTCCCATATTTCCTACTCCAAAAAATGCTATTTTCATTTTCAATTCTCCTTAAAATGCTCACTTACAAGTTCATTGCTTACATCTGCAATACTTGCAGGTTTCCACTGGGGGTTATTATCCTTATCAATCAAGAGAGCGCGAACGCCTTCTCTAAAATCGTGATGAAGGGTAAATTGTTTGGCCATGTTAAGTTCCATTGCAAAAACTTTCTCTAACGATAGCTCTTTTCCTCTTTTGATTTGCTCTAATATAACTGCTGCTGAGGTGGGTGATCCTTTTTGGTAGTTTCCCAAAGCTCTTTTGAGCCATTTATCATCAGTCGTATACTCGGCCCAATTTTTAGTAATTTCTAAAATATCAGCGGGGGCCGCGAGTTTATTAATTTCATCTAGTCTTTTTTCAACTTCAGAATCTTGAGTACTACTTTTCGCCTCCAGGCCTTTTAAAAGATCCTCTAAAGTATCTTCCTGCCAATTTAAATTACCCAAAGCTTCTTTTAATACTGGAACCTGATCACTAGAGATAAAATAATCGGCCATCTTAACAAGCTTGGCATCGGCGCCATTTAATCTCGCACCAGTTAGGGCGAGAAATTTTCCCACATTACCTGGCATCTTATTTAAAAAGTAACTACCGCCGACATCAGGAAATAGGCCTATAGTAATCTCGGGCATGGCCAGCATAGATCTTTCCGTTACGATACGGTGAGAGGCACCATTCATAATGCCAATTCCGCCCCCCATGACAATTCCATCAGCGAGGGAGATGATTGGTTTTTTAAAGTTGTGGATATATTGATCTAGAAAATATTCATATTTAAAAAACTCACCAGCATTTTTATCTTCAACCATCGCCTTATAAAGAGATACAACATCCCCTCCGGCACAAAAAGCACGCTCGGATGTAGAAAGCATAATGACTGCTCTAACTTCTAAATCATCTTCCCAAGTCTCAAGTTGTTCCGTCATGGAAATAATCATCTCAATACTTAGAGCATTTAACGTTTTTGGTGAATTAAGCCAAATGTGTCCAATAGAATTTTCTACGCTAAAGTAAACTGATTTTTCCATCTACCGAATCTCCTCAGTGCCACCTGCTTGTAAAATTTTACGAGAAATGATGACATTCATAATTTCATTAGTTCCTTCAAGAATTTGGTGAACTCTGGCATCTCTCATAAATCGCTCCACCTGATATTCTTTGGTATAACCGTAACCTCCAAAGAGCTGAATGGAATCATTGCAAATTTTAAAACCTTCATCAGTGGCAAACTTTTTGGCCATAGCACAGTAGGTGGTTTTATTAGGATCATCTTGATCTAGTTTATAGGCCGCAAGTCTAATCATTTGTCTGGCAGCAACGAGCCCAGTGGCCATATCGGCCAGCTTAAATTGTAGCGCTTGAAATTTAGCAAGTGGTTTTCCAAAGGCCTCTCGTTCATGCATATATTTTTGCGCTAAAGTTAGACATTTTTGGGCCGCCCCAATAGAGCAAGTACCAATGTTGATTCTTCCGCCATCAAGTCCTTTCATGGCGATTTTAAATCCTTCACCTTCAGCACCCATTAGATTCTCGGCCGGAACTTCAACATTTACAAAATTAATGATCTTTGTAGGCTGAGAATTCCAGCCCATTTTTTCTTCATTTTTACCATATTCGATTCCTGGCAGATCTGCTGGAATTAAAAGAGTCGAAATCCCCTTGGGCCCGGCCTCTCCAGTTCTTACCATAACTACCAAGACATCAGTTTCACCACCACCAGAGACAAAGGCCTTAGCTCCATTAACGATGTATTTATCACCTTTGAGTACTGCTGTGGTTTTTAAAGCTGCAGCATCAGAGCCAGTTCCCGGTTCCGTTAAACAATAAGAACCCAAGAGACTTCCAGAACCCAGGTCTGGGCAATATTTCTGGGCCAGATCGGTCTTGGCCCAAGTAGCAATCATCCAATTGACCATATTATGAATAGTCATATAAGCGGCAGTTGAAGTGCAACCTCCCGCCAGTTCTTCAAAGATGATGGCAGCATCAAGTCTACCAAGTCCGATACCCCCAAAATCCTCTGGGGTATAAATACTTAAAAAACCAAGCTCACCGGCGGTTTTTAAAACATCTTTAGGGAATATTTTTTTCTCGTCCCACTCTGGTGCTTTTGGGGCGAGTTCGCCCTCCGAAAAATCGCGCGCCATCTTTTGTAATTCTTTTTGGTCATCGGTAAGTTCAAAATTCATTTTCAACCCTTATTTTAATTGAATGGTCATATTTAAAGGCCCTGCGTGTTCATCTTCAAACCATCTTGAAGTAACAGTTTTAGTTTCCGTGTAAAATTTAAAGGCCTGTTTCCCATAGGCGTGAGTATCACCGTAGAACGATCCTCTCCAACCGGTGAAGCTAAAAAATGGTAGTGGTACGGGAATTGGAATATTGATTCCAACTTGTCCAACAGCTACTTCATTTTGAAATTTTCTAGCAGCAGCACCACTTGAGGTATAAATTGAAGTTCCATTTCCATATGGATTATTATTGATAATTTCCAGCGCCTCATTCATGTCTTTGGCATGAAGCAGGACTAAAACAGGGCCAAAAATTTCTTCTTGGTAGATACTCATTTCAGTGCTGGCACCATCAATAAGCGTTGGCCCTACAAAATGTCCTTCAAGTCCTTCTACTTTATAATTTCTTCCATCAAGAAGAATTTTTGCGCCATCACGCTCCCCTTCTCCAATAAGCTTTTCCACTCTCTCTTTTGCTTTAGCAGAAATTAAAGGCCCATAATCAGAAGACTCTTCAGACCAAATTCCTGGAGTTAGAGTTGCCATTTTATCTTTAAGTTCAGGGACCCAATCTTTTGCCTCTCCAACCATTACAGCAACAGAGATGGCCATACATCTTTGTCCTGCGGCCCCACAAGAGGAAGCAGCAAGAGCATTGATTACTTGTCCTTTATTTGCATCAGGCATTACCACCATGTGGTTTTTAGCTCCAGCGAAGGCCTGAACACGTTTCATATTCTTACAGCCTGTTTCGTAAATATGTTGTCCTACCGGAACGGAGCCAACAAAACTAACTGCTTTGATATCTTTATTTTCCAGGATGAAATCAACTTGTTCTTTTCCCCCATGAACAACATTTAAAACACCTTTAGGGAATCCTGCTTGGTCAAATAATTCAGTCATGATTGTTGGAGTAAGAGGATCTTGCTCACTAGGCTTTAAGATAAAGGTATTTCCAGAGACGATTGCTAGTGGATACATCCACAGAGGAATCATCGCGGGAAAGTTAAAAGGAGTGATCCCGGCACAAACCCCAAGAGGTTGCGTGATGCTATAAGAGTCGATATTACGAGCGACGTTTTCCATCGTCTCACCCATTAGATGAGTAGCGGCAGTACAGGCGTGTTCTACAACCTCGATTCCCCGCCACACATCACCTTTTCCATCTTCGAAGTTCTTGCCATTTTCCTGGCATAAAATTTTAGCAATTTCATCTTGGTTGTCTTTTAAGAGTTGTTGATATTTAAAAAAGTAGCGGACTCGTTCAGAAACGGGAACTTTTTTCCATTCCTCAAAAGCTTCTTTAGCAGCTTTAACTGCCATTTCCATTTCGTCCATTGTAGCAAAGGGAACTTCACTCAACTTTTCCCCATTGGCCGGGTTGGTAACATCCATCCAGTTATTAGTTTTACTTTCAAAAAACTCACCATTGATATAAAGCGGCACTCTTTTATGCATGAGACTATATCCTTTGTTATTAATAATTTTAAAAATGTGGCCTAGAGTAGCGCAGTCCTTAAAAAAGGACAAATGCGCTTCGCGATAGTCGACAACTAAATGGGGAGTTAGCTATAAAATAACTAAGTGCATTAGACTATTTTTAATCCTGAACGACATCAAAACAAGATGAGAGAGAGGCCATTTGAATATAGGTGCCATTTTTCTTGCAGGCATAGGACCCAGTTTTTAATCCATTGGAGTAATTTAGAGTAAATTGATATTTGTTTCCACTCATTCCTACGATGGAACATTCCCAGGCAAAATAGGGGGTATTATTTTTACAAATATTACCTTTCATTTTTATTTTTTCCCCACAAAAGGTGCCGTGATCAAAGAAGTTAGCACTATATTCACCTAACTTGATTAAGAGCGGGGATGTATTCAATGTATGTTTAAATTTAATCTGGCCATTACCTATGGCCGCTTCACAATTTCGAACCTGTTTACTATTCGCAGAATTTCCAAGCCATGAAGAAATAGAAATTTCCATACCTTGGCAACTAGAGCTAGAGGCCAAAACTTCCACGGCATAATCAGTATTTTGTTCTAGCTCCTCATTAGCTTTAAGCTCAGTATTGTTTTTTAAATTCATCAACCTTGTAGAAACTTTTAAAGCTCCCCTTTGACACCTAGGGCCAATACGTAGAAGTTTAAAATAATTAAAATGTTTTGCATTAAAAACAAAGCTGATCTTGGCCACCTCATCATTGGCAATTGTACCTGGGAGTTCAAATATACTCTCTTTTATTTCTTCTCCCGATTGGGCGGGTATCAAATCTTTTTTATAATCAAAAACGACAACGTCTGATTGCCAAGCATCTGGTTGTGGTGAAGAGCTAACACTTCCGTTATCGCTGCCACAAGAGAGTAGAGTTAAAATAAAAATTGCTAGAGCTGCCTTAAACATATGTACTCCTTAAAATGTTTTCTCTAATTCTAGCTTTGCTTATCACGTTCTATCTAACCCCGTGGCATCAAATCGTTCTGGTTGGTTAAGTCAAAAAACAAAAGGTGCTAAGATTAAACACCTAATGCTCCATAGAATAGTTCTGATCCAATTGGTGCGAATTAATTTTTGAAGTAGATCAATATCAAAATGTTTCAGTAGTCGCCGCAAATAAGGTTTAGAGACAAAAATAGTAACCAACCAGATAAAAGCTAAGAGCAAAATATTAATTAGCATGGGCCAGAAATAAATTTCTTTCCACAAATAAAAAAGAACCAGGCCTGAAATCAGCTCAAGAAGCATCACAGGTCCCATTAAAAAAGTGATTCTTTTTATATGAAAACGTTCAAACTCATCCAATTTATTTTTATCTAAAAATTTAAAAGAGGGACAATAGACTATTTGGATAATCCAAATCAGGCCGGTCATAAAAGAACAGCAAAAATAATGCAGGCCTAAGGTATTAAAAGAATCCATCCCTTATTATTTTAGGAGATGGCATATCGAAAAATCAATTTTTTAGTTTTTTTTCTACCAACGATTATCTGTCTATACAAAGTGTATGGTATTGCTTGGTTAAGTAATCAAAGTGAGGAATCTATTAATACACCATCTGTCATATCGATATTTCGCACTTGAATTTTTTTAATACCAAGCCCCTGCATAAAACCTAAGATTAATCCTAAGTTTGAATAGTCTGTAGCAGCATAATTGCCACCGATTTCGGCGTCAGTTTTTCCTGCCATATCAGATATTACTTTTCTTAATTCTAAAGCGTTGTATTCTTTTTTAACTTTTTTGAACCTTTTTAAAACACTATAATTGTGAATCGAACCGATCCCGATTATCAAAGACCTTTTCTTCTTGGTTTTTCTTCTTAGTAAATAAGGCACCTCTTGCTCTGCCGTCTTTTTCGCTTGAGCAACACCTTTCATTATTTCTGGCAAGGATAAGGGATTAGGCGTGCTGATAGTGCCTGAATCCATGCCCTTGGCATTTTTTATAAGCCAATTTTTAAAAGATATGGAGGCCAAATGTCCCTTATAGACCTTGAGAGTTTTCGAAGGAGACATAGAAGAGATTTGCATACTTCCGCCTCCAATATCCCAAACCACAATATCATCTAAACGATGTCCCGACATGCCTTGGGCCAAGGCCCCAAAATAACCCAGCTCGGCCTCTTTTTTCTGATTTATAATATCAATTTTTATTCCCAGTCTATCTAGTACTTGCTGAGTATATTCAGTTCCATTTGCGGCCTGCCTTAAAGCTGATGTGGCGACTCCTACAAAGTCTTTAGGAGTAAATTTGTTGGCCAAATTCTTTAATTTACGAAAGGCCCTAAACCCCACTTCTTGGATATCATTTCCTAACAACTTGGAATTTTTTCTGGCCAGATACTCTTTATATTTAACGGGTATCTCTTGCTTTAGAAATACTTTAAGAATTTTATTATTACACACATTAACTAAGGCCACCTTCATTCGAGTAGTCCCAGATCCCACATCAAATGCCGCCCGGGTGAAGACACATTCGTCACCAAAGGCCGAAATAGACAATGCCATTAATATAATTAGTGTAAAAAACCTCATAGATTACTTATAAAACTCCACATAAAATTTTACTGGCCCCACAACTTTTACGTGGTGGTGAACTTCCGGTTCTATCACACCAGGAATAGGTGGAGAGAGAAGCACTTCCTCTCCACCTATCACATACATTATTTCGCCCTCAATAACTCTTATCATGCCCCAAGTATTTTCTTTAGTTTGGTGATCTTTTAAAAGGCCGGCGGGAATATCATCTTGGGAAAAAATATTAGTCTTTTTATAGGAATTCACATCTGAGGGAAGCTCTTTCATAAAAGACCTCCTACTCTAAAACTGACTCCCGTTAAAACTAATAAGACTGCTAGAATCGTTACTGAGACGATATGTACCGCCAGAGAATTCAAATTCTCCTTTTTTAACTTGGGAATAATTCTAAATCTGGCATGAAAAGCAAGAAAAAGTGTCATAGTGAGAAAAAAGAGTTTAAGCCCGATATGAATGCCATGAAAGGTTTTAAAATCAAACCACTGATTAAGCTGTCCACTAGTCAGCTCCCAGGCGAGATAAAACCCGGTCAACACTTGGATAATTAAAGCGGGAATTCCGACTTTTTCAAAAACATTTTCAAAGTTAGTGATAATTGAGACATCTTTTTCCTTTAGTGCCTTTGGAAGAAAACCAATGGACAAAATAAGATGGCCTCCGGCCCAAATAGTTGCAGAGATTATGTGCAGAGCAAGTATCCATTTATACATATAAAATTCCTTAGATTTGAATTCTTATTATGTTACTTAAAAGAATATGAATTACATACAATGCTGAGCGAAGTCTTTACCTTTTTGATCAGGCTTTCTTTTTATCGAGGTAGTAGCTATAGTTTCCAGGATAGAGATGAACCCCACCCTTATCCACTTCCATCACTTTCCCCGTGAGGTCATGCAGAAAATGTCTATCGTGACTTACAAAAAGAACTGTTCCCTCATATTTTTTAAGCGCCTCCATGAGAACTTCCCTAGATTTGATATCGAGGTGGTTGGTGGGCTCATCGAGAATTAAAAGGTTACTATTTTGCGAGAAGAGAACAGCTAAGACTAGTCTACTTTTCTCTCCACCTGAGAGATATTTTACTTTCTTTTTGACATCATCACCTCTGAAAAGAAAGGCGGCGAGAAGATTTCTGATGTATCCATCACTAGCTTGTCCTAGAACTCCTCTTACTTCATCAAAAACTGTACTTTCAGGATTTAAAACTTCCAGAGAGTACTGGGAAAAATAACCCGCTTTTATACTTGGGCCTAGTTTTACTGAACCTGAGGTAGGATCAGTCTGCCCGGCAATACATTTTAAAAGGGTTGATTTACCAGCACCGTTAACTCCCACCACCGCAATTTTTTCTTGTCTTTGAATCGTCTGAGTGAGGTGTTCAAAAACATTGATGTCTTCGCCTTTAGAGTTAGTCCAGTGTTTTCCAAGGTCATCAATGATGATCACATCATCACTACCTCTTGGAGGACTAGGAAAATCAAAAGATATCTCTTCTTCTTCAGGAGGGATTTCAATACGATCTATTTTTTCCAGTTTTTTAACTCTAGATTGAACTTGGGCAGCATGTGACGCTCGTGCTTTGAATTTAGCGATAAATTCTTCTTCTTTGGCCAACATATCTTTTTGCCGTGAGGCCTCAGCTTTTAAGTTTTTAAGCCTAACTTCTTTTTCCTGGAGGTAGAAATCATAGTTGCCACTATAAGTAGTCATTTTGCGATTAGAGATATCGACAACTTTGTTAACTACATTATTCATGAAGTCTCGATCATGAGTGGTCATTAAAATAGCGCCTTTAAAATTACTTAACCATTCTTCAATCCAGATGATAGTTTCCATATCCAGGTAGTTGGTAGGCTCATCCATTATAATGAGGTCAGGATTTACCACTAAAACCTTGGCCAGAGCGATTCTCATCTTCCAACCACCAGAGAAATCCTCGGTATTTTTATGATGATCCTCGGGATAAATGCCAAGTCCCGTCAGAACCTCTTCCGCACGATTTTCCAGGTCATACCCACCTACTTCTTCAAAGCGTGCTTGGACATTTCCCATTCGTTCTAAGATTTTGTTCATTTCATCAGGATCCAGCTCCGGATCACACAGTTTTTCTTCGAAAACGCGAAGCTGGGATTTCATCTGGGTAATTTCGGCGTCCGCCTCTACTACTTCCTCTAGAGCGGTTTTTCCCTTCATCTCTCCAACATTTTGCGAAAAATAAGCAATTCTCCAACTTTCTGACTTACTTATTTGACCTTCGTCCAAACGATCTTCACCAATGATAAGTCGAAATAACGTGGTTTTACCCGCTCCGTTAGGACCTACGAGTCCAACTTTCTCACCAGGATTGATCTGAAAGCTGGCCTTAGAGAAGAGGGTCTCTCCTCCTTGAATTTTTGATATATTTGATACGTTTAACATTACAGTAAGTTGGACTATCCTAGTTAAAGATTATTTTCAATAAAAATAACTAATTAATGCAACTATTCCCTTTTTCTGGTACAAGTTTTCTCCTAACCATTTCAAAGAAAAGAATTATGAGCAAAAAATTAAATCTCAAAAACATTGCTATTGTGGCGCACGTTGACCACGGTAAAACTACTCTTGTTGACGGAATATTAGGTCAATCTAATACCTTTGGTGAAAGAGAAGAGATCGTTGATAGAGTCATGGACTCTGGAGATATTGAAAAAGAGCGTGGAATTACCATTACCGCTAAAAACTGTGCCTTTAATTGGAATGGCACTAGGATCAATCTCCTCGACACTCCAGGACATGCTGACTTTGGTGGAGAGGTTGAAAGATCTCTGATGATGGTTGATGGGATTCTTTTACTGGTAGATGCCAGTGAGGGTTGTCTTCCACAAACTAGATTTGTTCTCTCAAAAGCAATGGAACAAGATATAAAAATTGGTGTGGTAATTAATAAGGTCGACCGTCCTGATGAGCGGATTGATGAAGTTATCGAAGAGATTCATGACCTCTTTCTAGACCTTGCCACCATGTTAGATAAAGATGATTTTGATTTAGATTTCCCGATTTATTTTGCTTCTGCCAAAGAGGGTTATGCAAAAAAAACAATGGAAGATGAAAATGTAAATCTTCATCCTCTTCTTGATTTTATGGCCTCGGATTATTTCCCGGAACCTAAAATTAGTGAAGGCGATGAATTTCAACTTCTAGTTACTAATCTCACTTACTCTTCTTATCTTGGGCCACAAGTTATTGGCCGAATTAAAAGAGGTATCGTTAAGAAAAATCAACAATATATTCATTGTGATGAGTCCGCTAAAAATAAATCCTTTAAAGTTTCCAATATCCAGGAGTTTGATGCTCTTGGAACAAAAGAAGTTGAAGCAGGGCACGCTGGTGAGATTGTTATTATCTCAGGTGTTAGCGAAGCGAAAATTGGTGACAGTATCTGTTCAAAAGAAAAAATTGAACCATTACCAAGGATTGAAATTGATCCACCGACCGTTTCAGTAACGGTCTCGGTTAATACCTCCCCAAATTCTGGGCAAGAGGGTGATTATCTCACCAGTAGAAAGCTGGAAGAATTCCTCCAAACTGCTTGTCGTCACAACGTTGCTCTTCAATATAGTGCTACAGAAGATCCCAAAGAATTTGAGCTTAAGGGAAGGGGTGAGCTCCAGCTTGCCATTGTTTTTGAAGAAGTAAGACGTTCGGGATTTGAGCTTATGCTGGCCCGACCAAAAGTTTTACTGAAACAAATTGACGGTATTAAAAGTGAGCCTTTTGAACTAGTTGTTATTGATGTTCCTAATAATGATGTAGGTGCGATCACAGAGGCCTTATCAAATTCCAGGAAAGGATTAATGAAAAACTTGGTACAAATTGGTGATACTAGAACTCGCCTTGAGTTTGAAATCCCCTCACGTGGATTAATTGGATATCGCTCTCAATTTTTAACTGATACCCGTGGTGACGGAATTATGTCTTCTCAGTTTGTAGGCTACAAACCTTTCGCGGGAGAAATGCGGGCCAGACAAAACGGTGCGATTATTTCAGATCGTGGTGGAAGAGCAACTCCCTACGCCTTATTCAACCTCTTAAGTGTTGGTAGACAATATATCGAACCAGGCGAGACAGTTTTTGAAGGACAAGTAATTGGCGAGCACTCAAAAGTTAATGATACGAATGTAAACTGTGTGAGAGAAAAACATCTAGCTGCTATGAGAACTGCTGGAAAAGATGTCAATATCTCTCTTCCACCAGTTCAAGACAGAACTCTTGAATGGGCACTGGATTGGATTGATAATGACGAATGGGTACTGGTCACCCCCAAAATTATTCGAATTAGAAAGAAAGTTTTAGATCAAAATAAAAGATCAGTGGTTCGAACTAAAAGAGATTAATATATGGCCACTTGTAAGTTTTGCAGTAAAACAATCTCTTGGCTAAAAGCTGGAAGAAAATTCACACCTCTTGAGCAGGATGGAACCCTTCATCGTTGTGAAGAGATGAAAAATTACCGTAAAATAAAGCAGATCGACCCCAAAGATATTGACCCAGATTTAATCAAGCAATACGAAGATGCCATCAATAAAAAGAAAAAATAAATAAAATTTATTTGATTTTTCGCTCTATTACAAAATTGGTTTATAATGGAAGGACCAATGTATAAAGAGCTGTAAATGAAATTTATTTTATTAAACATGGCCCTGCTCCTAAGCTTTAAGGCCTACTCCTTTAAGTCTCTCCCAACGGCCAGTTTCGTTGATTTAAAAAGATATATTGGAAAATGGTATGTCATAACATCCCTACCTAGATTTTACACCAAACGCTGTCTGGGCCAAATTGCCGATTATAAATTCCTACCAAATGGAAACCTCCATCTAAAAAATACTTGTATCAAAAAAGGCAGTAGAAATGATTCCATGGAAGGGGAAGGAATCGTAATTAATAAAAGTACTAATGCAGAAATTGAAGTTGAGTTTGATAATTTTTTCACGAAGCTATTTGGGCTTAAAGGTGATTACACCATCATCAAATTAGATCCCGACTATAATTACGCCATGGTGGGAGATAAAAAGCGAAAAACCCTTTGGATCATGTCACGAGAAAGGGAGATACCTGATGATGTTCTCAATGCATACGTCAAATTTGCCCGTGGCCTTGGATTTGAAACCGACAAGCTAAAAAAATCTAAATATTTTAATCAATACTAATTAACTGATCTAAGACTGCTGCCATAGAGTCAGTATTTAATTCTTTGCCGTAATTGGTGAGAACCTGCCTACCAAGTACATTCATTCCAATAAAAGAAAGTTGATGTCTCATGGCCATCAAAACGTGAGCACCACCTCCACCACTATGAGTAGCGATAGCGGCCGGTTTTCCATTAAAGGCATGTCGCCAATCATCACCAGTTCTTGAAACCCAAGCGATAGCATTATTTAAAACCGGTGGAACACTTCCGTTATATTCTGGTGCCACAAAAATGATTGCTTTGGAGTTAACTAACTTTTTTGTTAAGTCTTGCACTCTATCTGGAAGCTTGCCTTCTGTTAGAGCTGAATAAAGTGGCAGATCTAAAGCTACAAGATCGAGGATATCTGCTTTTTCTTTTTTCTCACTAAAGTATTCTAAAAACTTCTTTGCCAGTTCTAAGTTTTTCCCCTGACTTGAAACTAAGATAGATACACTCATTTTAAACCGCCTTAGTAACAAAGGTATGGATAAAATATCCCACTACTAGAAGACCAATTCCGCTGCTATAGCAAGTCCAAAACCCTAAGTTTAATTTTTCTGCTGAGAAGAAGGGAGCAAAAAATAAGAAAGTAATAGGCAGGGCAAATAAAATGCTTTTAGCATAATTAACTGATTGCTCAGGGTTTCCCCACTCAACTTGCCCAATAGCAAGAGCTAAAAGAGTAGTGAGTGGAAGGGCGGTTAGAAAACCTGCAAGCCGCGCATTTTTTCCTGATAACCAGGATAGAAAACTTATTACGATCCCTGCAAATAATACTTTTCCTACCGCCCAAAGCATTAAGCGTTCCGTTTAATTATGTGATAACCAAATTGTGTTTTAACAGGTCCTGATACGGCGCCAACTTCAAGCTCAAAGG
>Ga0164315_10000495_pt1 | contig 27423 bp, 26 predicted proteins | sample GuaBasSedimGuay6_FD_113737 | JGI IMG/M metagenome (GOLD analysis project Ga0164315, IMG submission 113737) | Subseafloor sediment microbial communities from Guaymas Basin, Gulf of California, Mexico - Guay6, Core 4569-2, 0-3 cm | ecosystem: Environmental > Aquatic > Marine > Hydrothermal vents... | reverse complement strand
TTTAATACGTCCGTTTATTCAAACCGTGCTATGCCTTTGAAAAATAAAAAATAAATTACTATTAATTGCACTTTCTGTAATTTTCATTGCCCTGTCTTGTGATATTAAATCATATTTCTATTGTTGTAGGCATAGTATTTATTTTTTAATTACAGTGTTTTCTAATCATTTCATATGCATCTTTGTATCCAAGTTCTCCTGCTATACTCCAGTCTAAACAAGCCAGATTTAGCCTATTTAGTTCATACATAGCTATACCTATATTATAGTAGGCCTCCGCATATTTAGGACTCAATTGTATTGCTTTAGAATAATCCTGTATTGCTTCGTCGTATTCCCCCATAAGCCTTTTAGCATTGCCTCTATTATTATAACTTATGGCATATTTAGGATTTAACTCTATTGCCTTGCTATAATCTTGTATTGCTCCATGGTATTCTCTTAATAGTATTTTAGCTCTGCCTCTATTATTGTAGGCATCCAAATATTTAGGATTCAATTGTATTACTTTAGTATAATCCTGTATTGCTTCGTCATAGTCCCCTAAAAGCCTTTTAGCATTGCCTCTATTATTATAACTTATGGCATATTTAGGGTCTAACTCTATTGCCTTGTCATAATCTTGTATTGCTCCATGGTAGTCAATTAAAAATATTTTGGCTCTACCTCTATTATTGTAGGTCGCTACATTTTCAGGATTCAACTCTATTGCTCTAGTATAATCCTGTATTGCTTCGTCGTAGTCTCTTAAGAGCCCTTTAGCATTGCCTCTATTATTATAACTTATGGCATATTTAGGGTCTAACTCTATTGCTTTAGTATAATCTTTTATTGCTTCGTTTGTCTCTACCAGTATTACTTTCTTTATCTCTATTGAATCCTTTTTATCATAGTTGGAGGCTTTTCTTACCATCAGATACATTTTAGTATTCAGGTAGTCTATTAAAAATATTTTAGCCTTGCCTCTATTATAGTAGGTCTCCGCATTTTCAGGATTCAACTCTATTGCTTTAGAATAATCTTGTATTGCTTCGTCTATCTCTATCTGTATTACTTCCATTAACTCTATTAAATCCTTTTTACTATAGTCGGAGGCATTTCTAACCATTTGATTCATTTTAGTTTTGTGGTCGTCTCTTAAAAATATTTTAGCTTTGCCTCTATTATGGTAGGCCTCCGCATTTTCAGGATTCAATTCTATTGCTTTAGTATAATCCTGTATTGCTCCGTGGTAGTCATGCAAACGCGTTTTAGCTTTGCCTGCTTTAAACAAATAAAAAGATTCTCTTTCATTGCTACAACCACTTAGAAATACTAATAAAATCAAAATGGTAAATATGTTTTTCATAGTGTTACTTTTTTTTATTGGTTTAATTAATATCGTGTTTTTGATCTACCTCAAAAATATCGATGGAATGTGTTAAAAACACCTTCTTCCATTGTGTAACTCGCATTGGATGCAGTTCGTGCTGTTGCACAATCTCTGAAATGGTATTAATGCCTTTGATCGCTTCAAGGGCTACCTCAGCCATTAAGGCTGAACTGAATTTTCTTTGGGTCTGATTCATAGGATGCGAAATTATAAAAGTTTATTTATCTGTCCAGTTTTTTTAGACCAGATCACCACACCAAGACACAATTTCTAATACGTTTCGCCGATAGGCATATTATTTAATGCAAGATTCATAAATAAATATTAACTTTGTTTAGTATAACTGTACCTGTTTTGGATAAGCCTAGTAGATGAATTATGACCTTCACGAAACATTTGAGAATTAAGTGCGCCGTATTGGTTGCACCGGACAGCCCATCAAAGGGGATTACCTTTTTAATATTTGTCCTGATTGGGTTGGTTAGGGGTTTGAATTTTTAAAAGAAGATATGTGAAAGAACAATTTTTGAATTTATTATCCTTAATAAGGGTTAAGCACTGGTTGAAGAATGGGTTTGTTTTCCTTCCTGCATTCTTTGCTGCACAAGCAGAACTGATTTATTCAACCAACGTGATTTTTGTTTTTTTCTCTTTTTGCCTGGCTTCATCTTCAATATATGTGTTCAATGATATTCTTGATGTGGAAAGCGATAGGATCCACCCCTCGAAAAAGCAGCGTCCGCTTGCAAGTGGATTTTATTCAATGAAATTTGCATGGTTTCTTTTTTCCGGCCTGGCTTTACTTTTTTTGTTGTCCCTGCTCATTATTTCAAATGCTGGCATTTATATTTTAATGTACTTTGTTTTAAATATCATTTATTCATTAGGTTTAAAAAATATTGCTATTCTAGATGTGGCCAGTATCAGCCTTGGATTTGTACTCCGTGTTCTGGCAGGTGGTTTCAGTGTAGGCGTATATGTGTCGCACTGGATGATAATAATGGTTTTTCTTCTTACTATTTCTATTGCCTTTGCCAAACGAAGGGATGATTTGGTAATTGATATTGCAAAAAGTCAGTTGCGAAAATCTTTAAGTGGTTATAATATTTCTTTTTTGGATATTGCTACTACTGTTTCGATGACAATTACACTTGTGGCGTATATTTTATATTCAGTATCAGGTGAAGTAATCCAACGGATAGGATCTGACAAGTTATACGTTTCTTCATTTTTTGTGTTCATAGGAATAATGCGGTATTTGCAGATAATGATAATCGATAGAAAATCCGGTTCACCCATTGAAGTGCTATGGAAGGACAGATTTCTGCAAATTGTTGTTATTCTGTGGGTTTTAGTAATTTCATTGATTATTTATGGCTAAGATATTTAATTGGGGGATGTTCCCAAAAGCTGATGCTGAAATCGTAGAGACTAATAACTATGATGGGATATCTGAATTTGTAAAATGTTCAGATGTGCTGATTTCAAGGGGTAATGGGAGGTGTTACGGAGACAGTTCACTTCAAAAGAACATTTTTTCGACACTGGCATTAGATAAATTTATTTCGTTTGATAAAACAAACTGTACCATAAAATGTGAGGCTGGAGTTTTACTGAGTGATATATTAAAAGTTGTGGTACCCCATGGTTTCTTCTTACCAGTAACGCCGGGTACTAGATTTATTACGATTGGTGGTGCAGTTGCCTCCAATATTCATGGCAAAAATCATCATAAAGATGGTGCTATTTCAAAGTATATTAAGGACATTGAACTTTTAAATGAATCAGGAGAAATTATGTATTGCTCACGCAATGCAAACAAAGGGCTTTTTATTAACACTATTGGTGGAATGGGGCTTACAGGGATCATCCTCACGATCTCTCTCAGGTTGAAACGAATAGAAACCAGTTTTGTAAGTATGAAGTCAATTAAGGCCAGGAACCTTTCGGAAGTTCTTGATCTGTTTGATAAATACAATAACTATACATACTCGGTAGCATGGATTGATTGTTTGTCGAAAGGAGCAAAACTTGGCCGTTCCATCCTGATGTTGGGTGAGCATTCTGAGTTGGGTAAACTTAATAGTTATCAATTGAAGAAACCCTTGGCTATTCACTCTGACAAACAACTCAATATACCACTTATGTTCCCTAGAGTCACTTTAAATTCCTCATCCATCAGGGCTTTTAATTTTCTATATTACAATAAACAACTTCGAAATGAATATAATAAGATAGTACCCTATAGCTCGTTTTTTTTCCCATTGGACAAGTTAAATAATTGGAACAGGATATATGGAAAAAATGGGTTTATCCAGTATCAGTTTGTACTTCCATTTGAAAATGGGAGAGAAGGACTCAAAAAAATATTGGTTAAAATTGCAAACTCCGGTCTTGGTTCTTTTCTTGCAGTGCTTAAAACCTTTGGCGAAGGCGATGAGTTTTCCGCACCAATTTCCTTTCCCCGAAGCGGTTATACACTGGCCTTGGATTTTAAATTGACAACGAAAGTACTGGAACTATTGGATGAGCTTGACGAGATGGTTTTGAACTTAAATGGTCGATTGTATCTTACAAAAGATGCTCGAATGGCTAAAACCAGTTTTAATAATATGTACAAAAAGTCCTTTTCACATCCGGCAAAATTTGGTTCGTTGCAATCCAATCGAATTGGCTTGTAGAAAATTATGGGCTTAAACTAATTGAATAATTGAACCATGAAGACGGTATTAATTTTAGGATCCAATTCAGATGTCGGGAAAGCCTGCGCTTATCGGTTTGCAAAAGAGCGTTTTAATTTGCTGTTAGCGGCCCGTACAGTGGATCGCTTTCAGCAAAGTTTATCTTCTGATTTGTCCATCAGGTTTGGCATTAAGGTGCAGAACTTAAACTTTGATGCACTTAATACAAATGATCACAAAAACTTTTACAATTCTATGGAAACCAAACCAGATGTGGTTATATCTGTTTTTGGATATCTTGGAACCCAAGAAAAAGCGGCTGTTGATTTCGACGAAGCAAACAAAATCATTCTCACTAATTATGTGGCAAATGTTTCTATTTTGGGATATATCGCCAGCCAAATGGAAAAAGATAATTCCGGTACTATTATCTGCATCTCTTCTGTTGCAGGTGAAAGAGGCAGAAAATCCAATTATATTTATGGCTCGTCCAAAGCTGGATTGACTGCTTTTTTAAGTGGTTTAAGAAACAGGATGGTAGCTTCGAAGGTTCATGTTTCAACCATTATACCTGGGTTTATAAACACCAAAATGATTGAAGGATTATCGACACCAAAAATACTTACGGCTTCAGTCGGGCAAGTAGCAGACGCTGTTTGGAATGCTTGGATAAAAAAGAAAAATATCGTTTATGTAAAAGCTTCATGGAGGTGGGTGATGTTAGTGATAAGAAACATTCCTGAAACAATTTTTAAAAAACTTAATATCTAGTTTTCATGAAGGGAATTGCAGTATTTGATTTTGATGGCACCATTTCATTTAAGGATTCATTTATTGATTTTATCAGATTTACTCATGGTGATACCCGGCTTCTTGGTTGTATTACACTAAATATTCCATTCATTATCCTTTATTTTATTAGTTTGTATCCATCCCATAAATTGAAGCAACGATTTTTCAGTTATTTTTACAAAGGATACGCTCAGGAAATTCTGGAAACAAAGGGAATTGAATACTGTGAGAAACGCATTGATAAAATAATTTATCCGGGTGCAAAAAAGCGGATTGCCTGGCACCGTTCGCAAGGGCATAAAATTTATCTTTTGACAGCATCCTCTGGCCTGTGGCTTGGCAAATGGTGTAAAATAAATGGCATATTACTCATTGGAACTGAATTTGAAGTTGTTGACGGGAAATATACAGGCTGGATTTTAGGTAAAAACTGCCGAGGCAGAGAGAAAGCAAGGAGATTGCAAACTGACGTGGATTTAGGTAATTCAGTCGAATCATATGGCTATGGAGATAGTAAATCGGATAAGTATTTCCTAGCTTTGGTTAGCAAACCATTTCATTTTCCTTTGAATGATAATAATACGAATAAATTAATACCGAAAATAAAATATTAAAGCAGATAATAACGGCCAATGAATTGAAATAGCAAAAATGGGCAAACCAAAATTTTGAGTAGTTAATGGAAAATAAGGTGATGGAATTTATACTAAAACATAAATTTGAAACAGTACTGCTTTTTATACCTGTTATGGCTCTGATAGTATTGAGGCTTTTAAAATTTGATGGCTTGTATGGTCAGGACAGTTATGAATATCTTCGTTATTCAATTGAAATAAAAAAGTTTTTTCTCACTGGCATTCATCCAGGGCATTCATTTTGGCCAGCAGGATTTCCAATATTGGCAGCACTATTTTCTTTTTTCATGCCTGCCACTGTATCTGTACAACTGGTTTCTTTTTTGAGTTTATATGGGGTTTTGTATTTTATCTGGCGTCTGATCATACTTTTGTATAAAGAGCACTCGAATGTATTAATGTTTTTATCTACGGCTTTGCTCCTTTCACCATATATGTTGCGGGGTAGCCTGATTTCCATGTCGGATCTTCCGGCAACTTTTTGGTTATTGGGAAGCACCTTTTTTGCAGTTAAATATTACAGAGTCAATGGATTTAGGGAGATACTTTTAAGCGTTCTGTTTGGTTCCTTAAGTGTTTTTACACGCTATGCTGCCATTGTGCCTGTTGCGACTATCTTTATGGGGCTGGCATATTTATGGCTGAAAAATATTCGAGTGCTTCATCTACTATGCTTATTTCTGCCCATTGGTTTTTTGGTTCTTCATTTGTATTTTAACGAAGTTAGTGTTAATCCGGTCCAGCATTTTCCAGTCAATGTTTGGAGTTTTATAAATTATTTTAAAAGTTCATTTATAGATGAGCAGGGAAGTTTCAATTATCTGTTTCCAAATATTATACATGTTCTTAAAGTTTTCTTTCATCCGGGTTTTTTGATTTTAAATAGTGTTTTTTTATTTGTAATAATATGGAAGAAGAAATTTGATTTTGATTTTGGAATAGTAATTATTGGGTTGGTTCTTTTAATTTACTCCTTATTCTTGGCGGGAATACCTTTTCAAAACTCCAGGTTTTTGCTGCTTACCTATCCTTTTGCTCTGATATTGATTTATCCTGGTTTTGAATACCTCATGAACCTATTTGGAAAATATAAGTTATACCTATTTGGTTTCTTAATTGTACTACAGATTGCCCTTTTTACACGAGCTATTATGCCTACCTTTCAATTGAATTTGGTCGAGAGAAATGTAGTTTCACAGATGAAAACACATCAAAATCAGACTTTGTATAGTTTTGATGTGGATGTTGCTCTACAGGGCCGAGGGTTGGATTTTGATTACCGCAATTTATGGATTGAAAAATATTCGTCATTTGAAAATGGTGCTCTTGTTTTATTTAATACTGAAAAACTTAAAGCCCAATGGGATGGCAAAAACCCAATGCTTAACTGGGATTATATGAATGAAAATTATCGATTACTATTGCTTGATGAATTAGGGTCTGGATGGAAATTATATCGTATTGAAGAATAAAAAACACATACTATTTTTAACGCCGGGGTTTCCCGAAAATGAAGCTGATACCTCTTGCATCCCAGCTTTACAGTTATTTATTAAACATCTTCAATCTGTTGATCGAATTGAGATCACTGTGATTACTTTTCAATTTCCCTACCGAAAAGCTAGGTATTTGTGGAACGGCGTAAATGTTTTTTCAATGGGAGGTGAAAACAGAAAGGGTTTGCTCAGGATTTGGAACTGGTACAAAATTTTTAGACTGGCTTCAAAAATTCATCGGGATCATCCGATTGATCAGATTCATAGTTTTTGGCTTACCGAATGTGCCTTTTTGGGGAGTAAGATTGCCGCAAAATTAAATCTCTTGCATACATGTACTTTGATGGGCCAGGATGTTTTACCCGAAAATAAGTATCCTTCTAAAATTAAGCACTTACCTGAAATAATCGCCTTGTCACGTATACACGCTCAAACGCTTTATCAAAATACTCAAATTTCAGCCAAAGAGATAATTCCCTGGGGTATCGATAAAGTTACACAACTTAGTGACAATGATAAAAGCATCGATATTCTGGGTGTAGGGAATTTAATCCCCTTAAAAGCCTATGATCGTTTTATAAGGATTGTTGGAGAGGTTAAAAAACCTTTTCCCTTAGTCCATGCTGAAATTGTAGGGGAGGGGCCTGAACTTGAGAATCTTCAAAAGTTGGTTGACGCAAATAATCTCGCACAAAATATTAGTTTTACAGGCAAAATAGACAGAGATGCTGTTCTCGAAAAAATGAATCAGTCAAAATGTTTTTTGCATGTATCCAGTTTCGAGTCCTTTGGCATGGTAGTTATCGAAGCTTTATCAAACGGTTCAAAAGTGTTTTCGACAGATGTAGGAATTGCTGGTGAATCGGATGAAATTACCTTAATCAGTGATGATGCGGACGCCGCACTTAAAATTATTGCTTTTCTACAGAAAGGAGATACAAGCCCTGTGCAAATCGATTATTCCATAGAAAAAACAGTGCGCTCTTATTTAAAAAAAGTATTTTTGGCATGAAATGGATATGATTAAAAGAGTACTTATTAGTCTGGGTTTTTCTCCGGAAATTTGTGATCTGGAAAAGTTGAAGATATTTTACCTTAAACCCGAGCACAAACTGGGAACTAGTTGTAATGATTTATTTACTTCGATGATGGAAAAAATGGATGGAACTGTTATTCCTTTGCATGGCTCGGGTTACAATATATCCATGGGAAATGTTTATAAAAATACGTTGGAAGAAATTTGGAATGGTTCGTCCGATGGCTATTTCAACAAAGATTTGTTTGAAGCCAGCGGCCAGTTCCCGGCATGTCATAAATGTTTTAGTGCCTTCTGATGCAGATACCCCGAAAATTAAATACCATCCTTTTGAATTTGGTGCGAAGTTTTGCAGCCTCCATTTTCAATTTTACCATCGCCATTATTGGTGTTCGTACATTTGGGACGGAAAATTGGGGTGAACTGGTGAGCATTTCACTGACCTTGTTTGTTTTTAGTTTCATAGCAAGTTGGGGAAATACAGAGTTCCTGATCAGGTCTTATGGGAAGCATCCTGCCTTGATTTATCAGAATTTTTTATCAAGCCTATTAACAAGATCTGTTTTCCTATTATTGACTATTGTACTATTTTTTGTCTACCCTATTCATATTGCCCTTATTGTTGTTCCTTTAATATGCGTTCAGTTTCTTAGTGAAAGCATCAATAGTCTAGTGGTTTATCATCATAAATTTAAAGTACACATACTTGCAGAGATTGTTTTGTTTCTCACTGTGTTAACGGCACTGTTAAGTTTGGATTCATTCTCAGTTTCTTATTTCCTTATTTTTTATTTGATTGCCAATTTGGCTAAAGCCGGAATTTTAATTTTTGCCTTAAAACCATTTTCTCATAGGGTAAGGGGGAAATTTGATGTGAAGTTAATCGTTTCTATGGTTCCTTTCTTTCTGGTTGTGTTCAGTGGCTGGATGCACTCTAAAATTGAATTGTATATTATTGATTTTTTCCGAAGTCCATCAGAATTATCTCAATACCAAATATTGGCCACAGCATTTATCATGTTGCAGGGAACTTCCTCATTCATTATTTACCCCTTTAGTAAGCATATTTACAGATTGAAAGCCAAAACTGTAAATAAAATACAAAGGATTTTGTTTCTGATTTCCTTTCCATCAGCGTTATTAGGTGGGACGGCAATTTGGCTGTTTTTGTCCTTTTATACACCCATTCGCTTTGATATAAGTATTTATATTCTAATGACCTTGGCTTCTATTCCTCCATTTCTTTTTGCTTTGGATATTTATAAACTGTACAAAACAAATATGGAGAAGGAAGTGGTGAGAATTAGTTTTGTAGGAGCTTTTGTTAAATTAGGGATTGCCCTTGTTTTTGTTCCCCTGTATGGAGTTTTAGGTGGGGTGTTGGGAGTTGTTGTTTCGCAATGGGTGATGCTTTTGCTATACAAAATTGATAGGTTGACCGTTTTATTGAGAAAATAGCCCTGATAACTATCCTATAAATAATTTCTGTATTTATTTAACAGCCTCTTAAATGGCAAGAAAATTATATCTTTAATGTTTTAATGCATCAACTAAATAGTTAAGAACAAGATATTCTAGTGATTTATGTTGACGGTTTCAACTATCTTACAAAAATGTGTAAAACTAACATGCGAGAAGCAGATGAAATGATACTGCAATTATTTGATGGCCTTACTTTAAGATTGTATCAAATTTGTCAAACTTACGATAGTTTATTTTGAAGAAGAAATCTGGTCATATGCCAAGTAATAAACAACGGCTTCAAACGAAATTCAGAGAATGGCTCTATGTCCCTTTCATCGAAAAAGGAATTACTCTAGAGTTATTGATAATTTGTGCACCTCTTTCATTGTCTTTGAATATAGCGGAAGTAGGTAAAATCAGTATCCCTACAGAAGTATTAACTTTTATCGTTTTCGGAATTTTAATACTCTCCTTGATAATGTTCAAAAACATAGACCGTAAATTTTGGTTCCACCCTATTACTCTGTTGTTATGTGCCGACATATTAATATGCATTTATACAAGCGCATTCAGTTCTAATGTATTAGTGTCTGTAAAAAGGCTGATAATTCATTCAGTATTTATTGGAGTCTATTATTTTGCCTTTTATTTGTGGTACTCAAAGAAAAATAAGCCAAACAGGCTGTACTTGCTTTATGGTTTGAGTTTAATTGTTCCCGTTGCATACTCATTGGTCAGGCATTACAAATATGGCTTTGCACAAAACACATCATTTGCAATGCCCCAGCCTTTTTTTAACGATCACACAATTTATGCTGCATGTATAGCATTCGTATTACCATTCTTTTTGTATTGGCTTTTTATGTTTAGAAAAGATAGTTCAAGACTTGTTATTACTGGTTTCGTGGTTCTCTCTATTATACTAATAATTGCATTAATTATGTCATATTCAAGAGCTGCTTGGATAAGTGTAATTGCTGTAGCTTTGTTTTCTATTCTATTAATTTTTAGAATAAAAATCCTGCATATCCTATCTCTTATCATAGTTTTAGTAACAGTTCTTTTTATTAATTCTGGAAGAATATTGGAAGACAGGAATATAGGTGAGCACGTTTATACAGATAACATTATAGAGCATTTTACAACCATAGGAAAGTTGGGAAGTGATGTGTCGAACAAGGAGAGGGTTAACAGATGGGTGTGTTCATTGAGAATGTTTCAAGAGAAACCATTCACTGGCTTTGGTCCTGGAACGTTTCAATTTGAATACGCTCCTTATCAGACAGCTGAACTTATGACTAGAATAAGTACCAGCAACGGAGACAGAGGAGGGGCTCATTCTGAATATTTATCTGCTCTTTCTGAGAAAGGGATTGCGGGTTTTGTGCAATTTACTCTGCTTATTTTTTATAGTTTTCATCTAGGACTCAGGCTTTTTTATAAAAACAAAGCCAATAAGGAAATACGTCTGCTAATTTATGCTGCTCTTATGGGACTTGTCACTTTTTATGTTCACGCATTGTTTAATGAATTTCTCACTTATGATAAAATGTCAATTCTAGTTTATGGCAGCCTATCTTTACTGGTGTACGTCGACTTGGCACAGACCAATAAAAGCCAAACAGAACAAAAGGTTCTATAATGAAAAAGTTACATTTTAATGATACCATATGCGATTTTTGTAAATTTGAGTAAAAATATAATACACCATTTAAGACTGCTTATTATAATGGATATTTGGGCGCAATCGATCTGGAAGTTCTTAAAAAACCTAATGTTAAGCTAACCTATTATCCAGGCTTAAAGAATAAATAACAACTCGGGCACTTCTTGTCCAACAAACATTTATATTATTATAAGTATTTCGTAAGGGATTTAGATAGTAAAATTCTCTGGGATCAAATGATTTGAAATATATTTGCTGATAATACATATTGTGAAATTCATAATGAGTCGAACCAAACAATTACTTTTTGCGCTGGGTATAATCATTTTTTTTGGTGTTTTGTACCATTACAAATACATCAACGAATTCCCATCTCATATCCATGCCTGGGCGCAGGCAGACCGCTATGCCCTGACTCTGGGTTTTATTAACAACAATTTTAATTTTTTTAAGCCAGAAACATTTGTTATGAATCCTTACTTTCCACATGGCTGGAGGGTACCACTAAATGAAAGCATCACAGCAGTAGATTTTCCCGCCCACGAATTTATTGCTGCGATTGTCATGAAAGTGTCCGGTATTCGATCTCCATGGATTTTAAGGCTTTATATTTTGCTATATAGCTTTGTTGGCCTGATTGGTTTGTTTAAGTTATCAAATCTTTTAACCGGCAGTTTTGCTAAATCAATCTTTGTTGTGATTTTTACTGCCACATCCCCGGTATTTGTATACTATCAGGGTGGTTTTTTACCTTCGATACCTTCATTTTCAAATGCAATTATCGGAATTTATTTTTATACTAGGTATCTGCATAATAGTAGAGATCGGGACTATTACTTTGCGGTATTTTTTTTAACTCTGGCAGCTCTGAGCAGGATATCATTTTCAATACCACTGATTGCTATGATGGCCTTGGAATTTATCAGGATCATTCAAAAACAAACTAGATTGAAACCTAAACTGCTTCCCGGAATACTTTCTGTATCCATTATTCTTGCTTATTTTTTTTACAATAGTTATTTAAAAAATAAGTACGGATCCATATTTCTTAGCGAAATACGACCGGCGAACAACTTTGGACATGTAAAAGAAATATTCAACATAATTTACAACAATTGGTTTTATCATTATTTCTCTATAATCCATTACTATATTTTTGGAATAATAACTGTTATTGCTTTAATTACCGTGAAATTTTGGATAAAAAAATCAAGCAAATAACAGGGCAATTTTGGATTTTAACCACTATCATTATTTTGGGTTCCACAATCCTGTTTTTTCTCATGATCAATCAATATAGAGTCCATGATTACTATTTTTTTGATACCTTCCTACTTCCTGTAGTAATGAGTCTCATTTTTTTGCTAAGTCTGATTCAAATTAAAAGCAGTAAAAGAAATTCAATATTGGGTACGCTGGCAGTCTTGATAATAAGTATTCCAATGATTATAGAAGCTAACGGGATGCAAAGTTCCAGACGAATTGTATGGGATGGTAATCGTTCAAATGCCATGATAGAAAACTATCAAGGTTCTGATGTATTTCTTGATTCTATAGGTGTTCCCAAAGATGCTAAAATGCTTGTTCTGGGTGCCTACGCTCCCAATATACCGGGTATATTAATGGATCGAAAAACATATCTGATCATGCACTTCAACAAGAATTACATTTATGAGGCACTTTTGTGGGATTTCGATTTCATTGTAACTGAAAATGAATTTTTTATTGCTGACTTTAGCCCATTTGATCCTGAAAATACTTTCAACATTTCAAAGGTTGCTGACAATGGTAGAATCACTGTTTGGGAATATGTTGAGACTGATGTGAATTGATCAATGTGTCTGTAATGCAATATTTTTGAAGGGGTTGCAGAGAAAATTCAGTTGATTGCCATATCGATGCGGTGGCGTTGATACTCAATGGATGTCGATTTTTTCGCTAAAAAATGAATTTGATTATCCAACTTTAATTCTTCTATACCACCCAAAGGGTATATCCTTGCCTTTAATCAGTCGTTTAAACTTGTTAAAGGAGGGTTGGTACATTACCTCAAAATCCCTGATCTCAATATTACCATGATGAAAATAGTGGTCGGTCATTTCTGGTATTCCCATTTCTTGATAATAATTTTCGCTTCTCAATTTTGCTGCTGAAATAGCGGACTCTACATAAAAAGGACTATCAATAATATGAATTTCGCCGCCAGGGTTTAAATGTTTGTTAAGCTTATTGATAAGCCTTTCCAAATCGGGAAAATATTGAACAACAGCGTTCAGCACAATTATATCAAAATTTTCAGTGAAAGGGTTTCCCGAAAATATATCCCACCATGCAAAGTAAATATTAGGACCTTTAAAAACCAATGCAGCCTGTTCGAGTTCTTTCAGATTTACATCAATGCCCACTGCTGTGTTTACATAAGCTGAGCACAAATTTGTAAACCAACCGTTGCCACAACCTATCTCCAAAAGCTTATGGGGTTTCTTATTGACTAGATAATCAGAAAACCGCATTGCGGATTTCCTTCTCATTTTCCATTCCGGATAATGAGGATGCTTTTTATCGATTAGCGGTAGTTGTTTCAATTGCTGGTCGCTGTAAACACGATTTTCGATTTCCCGAACTTTGAGATAGGAATCAGAGAAGAGGGGATCAGGCGCACTTGCAAAATATACGCCCTGCATAATAGGTATTTGTCTTTTAAAAATCATTTTGCCAGTTTCATTTGAATGGCGGATATTTTAGCTTTGATAAAATGGATAACTGCTTTTTTTTGAAATCTCTTTTCACTCAATTTTTCTTTGTGATACAAAACTTCATTTGTCATCCGACGTACAGCATAATTATAATACTTTAAAGAGTAGGTTCTTTTGAAGTTTATTTCCCGATCAGTACCCAAATCCCAATTAGGCTCATATAAAATTTTGTTTTTTATCTGTTCATAAAGCGAAGTTCCCTTGATGGGATAAGTAATTGTTACCGTAAAAAGATCGGGGTTGGCTTGTTTGAGATATTCAATGGTTTCGATGATGTCATTTTCAGTTTCACCGGGATATCCAACCATTATAAAGGTGCCTGTTTCTATGCCAAATTTCTTGGTAAGTCTGACCATTTCTTTCACCTGTTCAACTTTGACCCTACGATCCATCAAATCCAGAATCCGTTGTGAGCCGCTCTCGGCACCGATCCAAATCCGGAAGCATCCGGCTGTTTTTAGTTTTAAAAGGGTATCCTCATCAAGGTGTTCAGCACGCGTGATGCATTCAAAAGGAATTATAATTCCTCTGGCTTTCATTTCATTCGAAAAATCATCCACCCATTTTTGGTTTACTGTAAAAACATCATCCACAAACCATAAGGTATCTGGATTATATTTTCCAATAAGCAATTCAATTTCATCCACAACAAGTTTGGGTTTTCGGCGCCGGTAACTTTGCCCATACACTGCTTTGCTACACCATCTGCAGTTATAGGGACAGCCACGTTGTGTGGAAATATTGAGTGCATTTTGACCGTTGTGCTTTTTCCATGTAGTTAGGTAGGCATTCAAATCAATTTTTTCGCGATTTGGAGGCGGTAATAAGTCAATGTCTTTGATGTGCTTCCGGGGGGGATTTCTAATAATTTCTCCATTATCCGATAAGAAAACTAAGCCATCTACTTCTGCAAAATCCTGGTTCCCAAAAAACTGTTGTGAGAATTCAAGAAAAGTTTCTTCGCCTTCCCCAACCACCAGATAATCCGCGCCATATTTCAGGTAATTTTCGTCGTTGTAAGTTACATCCGGACCACCAAGTACAATCTTTATATACTTATATTCCTCAATTTTTTTTAAGCGCTTAATCAAATTCAGGATTTTCACCTTCGTAAGTAGATTAGTGTAAAAGGCAATTACTTGTGGTTTAGTTTTATGGATGTTTGCAAACCACTCTGCTTCGCTCAAAAAAGTGGTGTCGCTTATCTGGTGTGATATTTTATGTAAGTCAAGATAGGCTGAAATATACAGCAAACCCAGCGGAGGATAGGGTTTCATGATTTTTTGTTCGATTTCATCTTCAGCCAAAAAATATGCATGTGTTAGTAAAATACTCATTGTTTTTTAGCGATTAAAATGAAATGATCAGACCAGGCTGCTCCTGCACTAATATTTCCAAATATGGATTCCAATGTGTTTAAAAACCGAAGCATTGATTTTTTTTGTTTAAAGAAATCTTCCATGTACGAAGGTGGTAAAAAGAGAGCAACGGGCTTAATTAATTCAATGATGTAATCTTTTTTTAGTATTCGTTTAAGCTCTTTTGGAGAGTGATAAAATGTTGGTATAGCAGTGTCGTGCAAATTTACAGGAGTTGGTTTTGATGTATTTCTTCTAAAAACTTTAGAAAACTGAAAAGTTAACAAAAAATAAATGGATTCCATCAGAGATTTTTTTGGCATGATAACCCAGATAAGTAAATCCCCCACAGATTGTTTTTTAGCAATATCCTGTGCGAAAATCTTCAATTCCTTTGAATCAATACAATTTAATCCTCCAAAGTTGGAAAATAAAACTTGAGAATTCTCGAATTTTTGTTGAGTGGTAACATCTGAAAATTGCAATTGAAAAAAGTCTACCTTGGGGTTTCGTTTTGCTTTGGCCAGTTTTATCATTTCCGCTGATCCATCCGTTGCAACAACACCGTGGCCTCGATTATGAAATTGCTCAGCATCATATCCTGTTCCACAATTTATTTCGAATATTTTTTTGGGTAAGCTGAAAAAATCAATGGTTTCCAGCCAGTGATAAACTCTGTAGCGCTGAAGTACGCCAATATTAGAGTGGGTAAACACTTCGTCATATTGCGTTGCAGCGACATCAAAATTATAACTTGTAGTATCCCTGTGATTTTTTGGCATTAGTATTTTATTTGCAGTTCCTCCTGATCAAATCGTGTGTATAGATAAACAAAAATATAATAAATATGGCAGAAAAGACTATGTGTTTTTATTGATTTGAGCAGTTGCAGCAATCAGGCAACAAATTGCTATTAGGGGTATCTTCTCAATTGATTTAGTTTTTCATAAATCAGAGTTGCTTCTTGCAAAAGATCTTTATTACAATTCGCCACCGGATAAGTTTGTGGTAAATACTTCTTTTGCCCAGAAATCTGTGCACTCATAAGCACTTTCCCATTTAAATAACGGATCACATTTTCCTGATTACTGATTAAATCAGAAAATGATATGAAATGGCAATTTTCACATGGGTTTTCAAGGAGATATTGATAGTAATTTATCCAGTTGAGTAACCAATAGTCGATATGGTTAGGGTCACTTTCAATCATTCTAGTATTTATTGTTTTGTTGAGAAGGAAGGGTTTGTGATTCAATCCAAATTCATGATGGCCTAAAAAATTAAAGTATTCCAAAGCAAAAGGGTCATTGCTATGCAGACCTGAAAAGTATCGGTGTAGTTTGAGCAGTGATTGGCTGTGGCTTAAGGGTTCCCTGAATAGCAGGAGAATTTTACTGCCATTTATTTTACTAATATCAGGGAGTCGTAGTATGCTATTATTATTTTTGGAAAGGTAATTTTGTTTTCCCTTAGCCAGGCAGATAAGAGAAACGTAACTCAGGTATTTTTTAAGTATTTTTTCATCAATTGTATGGAGTTTCAATTGTTTCGAAATATAAGCATCCTCCAAAAAGGTTTTCCAGAAATATTCATCAAACTCTTCAGGACTGTTTTCATGAATCATTATTCCATCCTTGTGGGCACGTTCATGGGGAGTGATTTTTTTACTGTTTTCCCATAAATTGGGCATCAGTAGAAAAGGCATATTTGCATATTGTAGGGAAGCATAATCTCCGGAGCTGAAAATCCAGTTGGTCAGAGCTGTAGTACCAGAGCGTGCCAGGCCGGTAACAAAAACCAATTCTCTTACAGTAAGCTTATGTGCACGGCTTCCAAAAACAGTTTGTTCTATTTCCATTGAAGCCCTTGAAATAAAATAATTCGACAGGTAGAACCTGTGAAGAAAACGTTCAATGCCTGAATTAGTTGCCATAGTATTTCCTGACTAAAATGTAGAGAATAAGGGCAATGGCTGAAACCATAATGCCCAAAAAGCCATAAAGATCATTTTGATCAAGATAATCAAAATAGTAGCATGAAATTACTAGCAAACCCATAGGTAATATGCTAATCATCATTTTAATCAGGAGGATTGACAAGTATTTTAGTTGAAAGGAAATATTTTTGAATAACTCTTTTTGTTTAAGGTCGTCATTCAAATTATTGTCAAGTAAAACGCCAAATTGTTCATGATAAGAGTGTTTAAGTTTTAAAACTGTGCCCCACACCCCGAATTTTTCAAAGAGAAATGCAGATAAAATCGATAAAGCACCTATCAGAATAAAAATCATTTTCTTCTAATCAGTTTCATAAAAAACCTGAATATTTTTTTAAGGGGTATCCAGAAAATTGCTACTAACAGCGAAAAGAAAGTGATAATTACTCCTGTTAAAATGGCAATAATACTACCTCCTAAACCAGGTCCTACATATAAAAACATATCCACAAATTTAATAAATAATCCTACTCCAAAGTAATACATGAGTGTATTCCTCATCCTTCCTTTTGACAAAGGTAATTTTTGTGCGCGTAGAATCACCAAACAGGATTTTACCATTGTCTGTTTCTTCGATGAAGATATCCCCATTGGGCAGAATATCGCACCTTCCCTGGGTGGGGGTATTAATATTTTCTTTTTTCATCAACTGATCATATGGAGTTGTTATTTCGTCGTTTTCAAAATTGTAAACATATACTTGATTTTGTGGCATGGCTTCACTAAAATGTCCAGCACGATAAACAGACCAATCATTTCCAAAAAAGCGAAGCACATCATTCCCAAAAACAACAATTTTATTGTTCGGTAAAAAATCAACATCGTGCTGATTATACCATGGCCCCATTTTCAGCCACAGGACTTTGTTTGTAGAAGGCCTATATAAAAATATTGCACTCAGGTGACGGCTTGAAAGCAGCAGATCTCCGGCTTTCCAGTATTTCGAATCAAAGCGGGCAGGCTCAATATCGTTGAGATGGATTTGATCGTTTTGTATCAATCCCTTTGCTAGCAAAATCCATTCATAGCCATTTTCGATGAGCAATTCAGTTACTGATTTACAGTATAATATTTCTCCGGTTACGGGATCAATTTTTGTAATCTCATCATCCAAATATTTACTGGTGGTATCGTTATAATCAGATGGGAAAAAGTTGAAAACCCTGGACTGCCACGGACGTGTTGGTACATATAAATTACCTTCAATATCCTGTTCAACGGAATGGTGATATTTTTTATCGTTCTTAACCCAAACAACCTTTCCATCTTTATCTATTTTAACCAAACCCACCTGACTGTTTGCTATAATTGCACTATCAGGTAGTAACAATGGATGAGAGTAAATAAAATCATTGTGTTTTGATAGATCTAAAAATATGTCATTGGCCTGATTATAAGTTAGGTCACTTAGCATTTTACCATCAGGATCCCATTGCTTTATTAGATCTCCAGTGTTGATATCAAGAAGTTGAAATTTTGGATCAAATCTGCCTTCTTTAAGGGAAATCAATAATTTGGGAGAACTATCATAAACAACATCTGCATGTCGTGTAAAACCATCCTTATCTGTTTCATTTTTTGTAACATGTTGGCTATTAAATTTTGGATCTTCCACGGAAGCCCCATAAACAAAGGTTTTTAAATCACCCGGAATTTCAGCGAAAAGTTTAATGTATTTGGCAAAATCGCCAAACCATTTCGTTCCCTGATGCGGTGTATAATAAACATTACGCACTGCCGAGGCGATAAACAATGCGAAAAAAAACAGAGAGGCTACTATGATAAAATAAATTCTTAGTGTCCTTAATAGTTTACCGTTAATCATGAAAGTTCAGTTGGTGAAAATAATAATTGCAAAAGATTATAGGTGAATATCCTTAAAAATGCTTGATTCAAAATATGATAATCATTAATGAAAAAAACTGTTCCATATTAAGACAAAGTTAGCATATTTATTTAATCCGGTGAGATGGAAAGATGTAAGAAATGAGATGTATTTTGTTTATGGAAAGACTTAACTTTAGATTAAAGATTATTTTTGTCAAAACTTAAGCCTTATTATGAGGTATTTTGTATTATTTGCAACAGTGAATTTCATAAACTCTCGAGAAAATTGTTTCTATTGTTCGAAGTAAATTACAGAACGAAGTAAGTTGGCTCAAAAAAGAAAAGTAAGTTGTTAATGGAGGACTGAAGTTATTTATGAATAAAAACAAAATTATTTTATTTAATCCCAGAAGTGCTCGTTGGAAGCATCGGATTCCGAATTCAATATTGCAGATAGGCGCTTCAGTTCATCCTAAGTACGACTTGGTTTTTGTGGATGGGAATATGGAAACAGATCCATGGGCTAAGATTAAAGGGCTTTTAGATTCCGGTGAATTCATATATTTTGGATGTACTGTAATGCCCGGGCCCCAGCTTAAAGAGGCCATCCCCATAAGTAAAAAAATTAGGGAACTGTTTTCGGAAGTAGTTATTATTTGGGGAGGATATTTTGCCACCAATCAACACAAGGTAGTTTTGGATAGTGGTTTTGTGGATTTTGTAATTAATGGTATTGGAGATACGGCATTTCCTGAGCTTTTAGACGCTTTGGATCAAAAAAAACCCTACGACACAATTTCTAATCTCATATTTAATAAAAGCGAACAGCTTGTAAAGACGAAAAAGCAAGTCTTACTCGATCAGGATGAATTACCGGATTTGCCCTATGAATTTTACAACGGGTTTTATCCAATCAGCAATTACCTCCAAAAGACTTTTTTAGGGAATAAAACGATGGGCTATCATTCTAGTGTGGGTTGTCCTTTTTCATGTTCGTTTTGTGGTGTTGTTCCCATTTACAATGCCCGATGGAAAGGGAAGTCGGCAAAAAGGATGTTTGCTGATATTAAATTTCTCAAGGAAAAATATGGAGTGGATTCAATTGAGTTTCACGATAATAATTTTTTCACCTCAAGGGATCGGGTGGTGGAATTTTCGAGCTTAATGCAAGATGAAAATATTACTTGGTGGGGTGAAGGCCGTATCGACACTATCGACAAGTATTCAGATGAGGATTTGCAGCTCATGAGTGATGCGGGTTGCCGCATGATATTTTTAGGCGCCGAAACCGGAAATGATGAGGTGTTGAAGCAAATGAATAAAGGTGGGACACAGACAGCAGCTCAAATAAAGGCCGTTGCAGTTCGTCTTCAGAAATTTAACATCATACCTGAATACTCCTTTGTGCTAGGGATGCCTGGTGTTAATCCGAAAAAAGTCATGCAGCAAATTGATGCAGATATCCAATTTATTAAAGAGGTTAAGAAGCTGAACTCCAAAACTGAAATAATTATTTATCTATATAGCCCTGTCCCCTCTGAGGATACAGAACTGTACAGGCAAATAACAGAAGCCGGTTTTAAATTTCCGGCAAAGCTCGAAGACTGGCTCAATCCATCCTGGGAAAACTTTGATCTGCGCAAGAATCCACTTACACCCTGGCTAACTGTAGCAATGATTGATAAAATAAAAAATTTTGAAACGGTATTGAATGGCTATTATCCCACCCAATCCGATTTTAGAATTCGTGGGATAAAAAAGATGTTACTAATAATGTTTTCCTGGTGGCGCATGAAAACAGGCATGTACCATTTTCCGTATGAAATAAAATTCCTTCACAAAGTGTGGAGATATCGCCAACCGGAAATTGAGGGATTTTATGGAGAATAGATCAGGAATACGGAAATTTGCAACTCGAATTCTACAGCCATTTTTGGAGGTGTTTGCGAAAATCTATTATGCTAAACCCCGTAACTATCGTTACAAGAAAATCAAAGCAGTTGTTTTACCTGGCGTATTTTTTCCTCAATTTACTATAAGTACAAAACTTCTGTTGCAGTTTCTGGAAGGGAAGATTCTTGCCGATAAGTCTTTTCTGGAATTGGGTTGTGGAACTGGAATTATAAGTGTTCTGGCAGCTCTTCAGGGAGCTAAGGTTTTGGGCTCTGATATTAACCCACAAGCGATAAATAATGTACTGCTCAATGCTGAGAAAAACCATGTGAAAATCAACATTTGCCTTTCCGACTTATTTGATGAGATTCCCTCACAAAACTTTGATTTCATTATTATCAATCCTCCATATTACCCTAGGAATCCTGATAATCTTGCCGAAAATGCCTGGTTTTGTGGTGAGGATTTCGAGTATTTTAAAAAACTTTTCGGAACGATTTCTCCATATTTCAATAAATCATCAGAAGTGTTCATGATTTTATCCGAGGACTGTAGGATCGACCATATAAAAAAATTAGCTTTAGAAAATTCTTTGAAATTTACTCCGGTTTTTGAACAAAAAAAATGGGGAGAGATAAATTTTATTTTTAGAATTGAACAAGTGCCAGAATAGTTTTTTCAAGACCCCTTGCTCATTAGGATGTTATTAAAATATATCCAAATCACCATAGGTAAATTGCAGTTGATCCAACAAAAAATCAGAGCAAAATATTTTATATCCTATTTGCCATGATCTTATCGATTTGTATTTCTTTTATATCCTCTTAAAATTTTACTTTCATACTATGCTAATTTTTGAGTTGGTCTGATTTTTTCGATCAGCCATTTTTCGATGGGAAATTTAAATGCCCGATGTTTTAACCGCATTTCGGCTAATACTTTTAAAGGATAAATTAATCTTATTTTGTTTCTAGAAAGTTTGAGGTAAAATTTAATTGCTTCTGTTTTCCGTATTTTACTCTTTGGTAGCCATTTGTTTGTGGCTTCAATATAATCAAACTCAGAAAAATCAGCTAAAGTTGATGGCATTTTATGGCCATTTTCTATTAGTTGAATAGCAAGATCGGAACCTGGATAGGGCTTGAAATAAAAAATTACTATTTCAAAGGTTTCAGACATATTGCCAAGTTCAATGGCAAAATCCAGTGTGCTGGCAAAATCCATATCAGTTTCGTCGGGGAGCCCGACTATAAATGGGAATTGAACAGCAATACCGCTCTTTATGCATTTATTTGCTGTAGCAAGAACCTGTTTTTTAGTGATGTCTTTCTTGAGCCGTTTCATCATTTCCTCACTACCTGATTCTACCCCAACCAAAACTCTTTTTAATCCGGATAGTGCCAGTAGTTTAAATTCATCTATGGTTAGTCTGTCACCCTGATCAGCTCGTAATGTAGCTGTCCATTGAATATTAAGGTTCAGTTTGCTTAGTTCTTTACCCAAATTAATAGCCCTTTCCTTGTACGTAAAAAATGTTTCATCCTGAAAACTAATATGTGTAAATGCATATTTTTGATGTAAAAAATTTAGTTCATTTGCCATTCTTTCAGCACTAATAGCAGAGAACTTCCGCTTAAAAACAAAGGGGTCTGCACAAAAGGCACAGCGATTAAAACAACCAATCGAAGATATATAATCCAGATGTTTTTTACCCTTGTTGTCAAAGTAGTGTTCTACATCAATTAGGGTATAATCAACAGGTGGCATATCCTCCATATTTGCCATTTTACGCGATCTATTTTCCACAATTTCTCCTTTTTTATTGCGATAACAAATACCTGCAATATTTTCCAATGAAGATTCATTGATAAAAGCATCGATTAACTCCCTGAAAGTTATATCTCCCTGACCCTGCACAGTTATGTCAATCGAGGGCTCTTCAAGGAGTGGTTCTTTTGGGAAAAGAGAAGGATGCCAACCACCCCAAATTGTTGGAAGTTGAGGCATATGCTTTTTTACTTTCCGCGTTATCTCAAGTGCATCTTTTATTGGGCTACCCGTAAGTACAGTCACTCCAAAACAAACTGCCCCATTACACTCTTTGAGAACTTTTTCGTGGGCATTATTTTCTATTCTCGCATCAATTATAACAACTTCAAATTTTGCCCTTTCATAACCTGATCCAATAGCCATAAGGGCAAGTGGCATGTCGAAAAACACAGTATGAGGATTATAAAGTACAATTTTATTTTTTTTAAAAAGCATGGCTTTGAGATTCAAATTTTAATAAACCTGACTCTGATTAATGATGAAATCTTTAGCGACTTTATTTCTAAAGTAATTCCTATGTCCATCGCAGTCGAAATAAATTGAATTTCGATTGTTTTCTTCAATTGCCTGGAATGGATAGAGAGGAGCGACTAATTCCCGATTTTTGATATTATTTTCCATTCGTCTATATGAATCAGTAGAGGTTTAAAACAGCGAATAAATAAATGGTGCAACCACCGAAGACTCACCCAAAATAATCAATAATGATAAAATGATGAATACGATGATTAATGGGAACAGCCAGTATTTTTTTTTCTTATTCAAGAAGCGAAATAATTGATAAATAGTTGATGCTTTGCTCATATTAAAATTGTTCGTTGAAGTTAGTCTTCTCTTTTACATTATCCCACCCAGTTTTACTTTTTGATGGTCTGTAAAAAATCCCCATTGGAATGATACCGAGGATAAATATTAAGGCAAGAATGATAAATGAGGTAATTTCAGAAAGTAATCTTCCAAAAAACATCCATATGTATAAAATGGGTTGCGCAATTTTCTGAAATATTATGCTTAGAATGAATAATGCTATAGCTACAATCAGGCTATTGTAATCGGCTTCGCCATTGTACCATTTATATCCGAAAATTAACAAAGTAATCCCTGCCAAAAGCCATAGAAACTCACGTTGCTTTTTTCGTCTTCGCGCAAATTGGGTGACAGATCTGTGTGTGTGTTTAATCCAGTTCATAAGAAGTTGTAAATTTAGAACTTATGGAATCAGGCTGATCTTTTTTAATTATTAAAAACTCTTCCAGTACCAAGGCATCCATATCAGTATTAAAAAAGCATTTAATGGCATCAATGGCGTAGCAAACAATTGGCTCACCCCGAACATTAAATGAAGTATTGATTAATACAGGATACCCACTGATTTTATAAAACTCATTCAATAAGTCATATACCCGGGCATTATCGTTTTTATTAAGGGTTTGGGCCCGGGAGGAGTTATCAACATGCACACACGAAGGGATTTTATCAGGTTGCCGACAAGGAAAAGTGTACAGCATCGAACTGGAAGCTGGAGCTGACATTTCAAACCATTGGTTTGCATATTCCTCCATAACGATTGGAGCAAAAGGTCTGAACCCTTCGCGTTTTTTAATTGCCAGGTTCAAATGTCGCTGCATATCTTTAAATACCGGGCTAGCAAATATGGATCTATTTCCAAGTGCACGAGGACCAAATTCATGTTTTCCTTCAAACCATCCTATTACACCCTTTTGGTTTAATAGGTGTGCCATCCGTTTGGACAATTCTGCAGGTTCTGGTTTCTCATAAATAATATGGTGGTCCTGTAAAAGTCCTTCACTCTCGCCAGGTTTGCTTTGAGGCCCTAGATAGGAATGTAAATGCAGGGAATCAAATTGAGGTTCCTTTGGCTTCCTAAGATACTGATGCCAAACCAGTAATGCTGCCCCAAGTGCTGTCCCGCTATCCCCGGACGCAGGTTGTATCCATATTTTTTTATATATTCCTGATTTTTGCAAGAGCCCGTTGGTAACGCAATTCAATGCCACTCCACCGGCAAGACAAAGATTTTCCATTTTGGATTCCTGCTTAACATATGCTGCCATAAGCATTACAAGCTCTTCGGTAACCTTTTGTATGGAGCTGGCCACATCCTTATAAAACTGTGTAATCTCTGATTCCTCATCCCGGGCAGGATGTCCGAAAAGATTACAAAATTTTTGATTGATCATTTTCAAGGAGTAGGAATATGAAAAATATTGCATATTCAACTTAAAAGATCCATCATCTTCGATGGTGATCAGGTTTTCTTTGATCAATCCAGAGTATTTAGGCTTACCAAATGGGGCTAGCCCCATTAATTTATACTCTCCTGAGTTCACCTTAAAGCCACAATAATAGGTAAATGCTGAATAGAGCAATCCCAGAGAATGTGGGTAGTGAATCTCTTGTTTGGTTTCGATGAAATTGTCATTTGCAACTCCCCATGTTGTAGTGGCTGATTCGCCCACACCATCAATTGTAAGGAAGGCAGCATGTTTAAAACCAGAGGTAAAATAAGATGCTGCTGCATGACTTTCGTGATGTTTACAAAATTTAATTTCTCCTTTGTACCCGGTTTCTTTTCTAATTACAGATACTACCCATAGTTTTTCCTTTAACCAACTTTTAATTGCCATTTTAAAGGGGATAAACCCTCGTGGTGCAACGTTTAAAAAAGTGTTTAAAATCCTGTCGAATTTCAGGATTGGTTTTTCATAATAGGCTATATAATTAATTTCTGAAACAGTAATTTCCTCGCTGTCCAAACAACTCTGAATGGCCTGCTTTGGGAAGGAACTATCATGTTTAACCCTTGTAAGCCTTTCCTCAGCCACTGCGTGAACCACCACTCCATCTTTTAAAAGGCAGGCCGCCGAATCATGGTAAAAGGCTGAAATTCCTAGTATGTAAATTGCTTTATTCCCCATTGGTAAAACTGGTCTGCTTAAGTATTATTTTTCCTAACAGCTTTTGCCCGTAAAGTGTCATATGCGGATCATTATTATAAAATAATTGTTTGCCGTTCTTTTCATCATTTTGAAATTCTTCCAGCGGATTAATTATTAACAAGTCGGGAAACTCCTTTTCCATTTCTGTAACAAGTGGGTAATTGGCATTATTAATGCTACCGGAAAACTCGGCACCAAGAAGGCGCATCCTTTCAAGGTAAAGGTCACTTACCTGAACACAGGCTGGTATCACAATAATCGTCAGCCCAACGCTATCGGGAATGCAAGCCAGGAAATCAGAAAAATCACTCTTCCATTGACGGAAAACAGTTCGCTCATTACCTTGCAATGTAATGGTGTTTGAAAGGAATTCAGGGTCTCCTTTGAAATATGTGCAAACACGTTTATTGTAGCTTCCCACCGAAAATTCACCTTTGTGTATTTCCTCTATTGATTGCTTGTTGGGTTTCAGACTTGCTAATCTGTAATTGATATATTGTAATACAAGAATTTCTTTAGATAGCAGCCAATAAAGGTTACGGAAAACTGAAAGCGTTTTGAAATTTACAGGATGTGAAATATCAGCCAGGTCGTTACCCACATAAAATTGATAAATAATATGTCTTGGTTTAAACTGTCTTAATCGTTTTTGCGTAATGAGTTTATGCTCTTTTATTCCTGTACCCGGAATGGCAGCGTTGATAAAATTAAATTCCGGAATTTTGTCTCTTAGATATTGAACGTAACTGTTGGGATGGGCTGAAAATGAATCACCAAACACCAGGATGTTTTCCTTTTCTGAAACAATTCCGCTTGATGGGTTCAGTCCGTCCAACTCAGTTTTGTAAAATTCAATCACTTGAAATCTGAAACACAATTCGAGTAATAAAAGCGAAATGAGTCCAATGATAATAATGTGAACTATTCGTTTTACAAATTTATCAAGACCCCATTTTTTCATTCCGGCCATCAATTTCAGTTTTAGGCTTTTACTTTTTTTAATTGCAAAAGCTGTACATAAAACAAATTTGACACAAGTTTAAAATAAGCCCAGCGGATGATACTTTTTAGCTTTCCTTGTTTAACCTCCTCAATGGCCTGTTTCTGTCTGAAACGTTTATGAATAAACCGGTGCAGCTTTTTATAAAATTCAGGTGAGTAGGTACTTTTGTACATCAGCAATAATTCATCTGAATCGGTCCAATTGGCTTTTTCCTGTAACTGTGATTTCACAGTTTCATGAAATTTTGTTCCAGGCAGGGGATACGACACCGAAACCCCAATATCGTGAGGCATCATTTTGAAGAGCATATTTAGGGTCGCTTTAATGTCATTCCAGTTTTCGGTGAGATACCCCAATTGCAAAAAGAAACTTGGTTTAATACCGAAATTTTTCATTAGTAAGGTGCTTTGCTCTATCTGGGCCACGGTAGAACCTTTTTCCATTGCATCCAGAATTTTTTGTGAGCCGCTCTCAGCACCTATCCATATTTCATCACAGCCCGACTCAGCCAAATTCAAAAGAGTTTCATCCTTCAGCAACAAATTGGCTCTCGACTGAATTTTGTATTTAATTGTAATATTTTCAGATTTCAGTTCCTTATTAAATTCTATTACCCATGAAGGTTTGAGCCCGAAAATATCATCACAAAACCATATAT
>Ga0164315_10000494_pt1 | contig 27423 bp, 21 predicted proteins | sample GuaBasSedimGuay6_FD_113737 | JGI IMG/M metagenome (GOLD analysis project Ga0164315, IMG submission 113737) | Subseafloor sediment microbial communities from Guaymas Basin, Gulf of California, Mexico - Guay6, Core 4569-2, 0-3 cm | ecosystem: Environmental > Aquatic > Marine > Hydrothermal vents... | reverse complement strand
TTCAGTCAGCAACCAAATCAGGGAATAAAACAGCCTCAGGTTACTATTAACCCTGAATACAATCCTTTTAAAAGTAGTGAGTTTAGTCAATCGACGTTTAATGTTGGAAAGCCCAAAGGAGATAAAAACTGGGAAGAACTTTATGCAGGATTAAAGGATCAAGTTGCTAATGATGATGCGTCACAAAGAGGAACAGAGCAGTTACTTGAAATTAAGGATGAGCAAAAAAATACAGTATTCTTCCAAATACATAATAAGTTTATTGCTACAAGTGTAAGGTCGGGACTGATGATAATTCATCAACAGAGAGCACATGAAAGAATACTTTATGAGAAATTCCTAAACCAAATTAGTGGTAAGGCTAACGCTTCACAGCAACAATTGTTTCCACATAATTTAAATTATTCTGCTGCTGACGCACAGATAATCAAAGAGATAAAGGATGATTTGAAATCACTGGGCTTTTTGATTGAAGACTTTGGTCAGAATAGTTTTGTTGTTAATGGTGTGCCTGTTGGAATGAAGGAAAGTGAGGTAGAGCCAACTCTGGAACAAATTATCGAAAACTTTAAAAAGGAATCATCATCACTTAATTTTGACAAAAATATTATTTTAGCCCGCATAATGGCATCAAATTTGTCATTGAAACCTGGTGTAAAACTAAGCAACGAAGAAATGATAAATATTTTCGATAGCCTTTTTGCATGTGCAATACCTGAGAAATCGCCAGGAGGTAAAGGTGTTGTTTCAATTGTTTCCATTGATGACATAGATAAATTATTGAAATAGAGAGGGATCAGGAATCAAGAAGCAGAAAGCAAGAAAAGAAATAATCAATATTCAATAGTAAATAATCAATTAATAAAATATGCAGCAATTCCGACCATCAGGATTTAATATGTTACCACCGGTAATAAAGAACCTTCTGATTATTAATGTTTTGTTTTATTTGGCGACTCTAGCGCTGAGTTCAACATTTAACTACGACCTTGTTAGACTATTAGGACTTCATTTTCCATTATCTCAAGACTTTGGTGTATGGCAGATTGTCAGTTATATGTTTATGCATAGCCCAACAAGTTTTATGCATATTCTGTTTAATATGTTTGCCTTATGGATGTTTGGAAATACTCTGGAGAATGTTTGGGGATCTAAAAGGTTTTTAAATTATTATTTAATAACTGGAATTGGAGCCGGAATTGTACAGATTATTGTAGCATGGTTTAGAATAAGTGCTGTTGAAGCAGGAATGGCTGCTGAGCAGATTACCATTGTATTACAAGAGGGTGCTGATGTTATTAGCAAGGGAATGAATTATCAGGACCCTGCAATGGCTGAATTAAATGCAATAATTAATACCCCAACTGTTGGGGCCTCTGGTGCAGTCTTCGGCATTTTACTTGCCTTTGGTATGATGTTTCCAAATTCACTGATTTATGTTTATTTTGCTATCCCAGTTAAAGCAAAGTATTTTGTAATGATTTATGGAGCAATTGAACTTTATTCAGGTTTTGCAAATAATGCTGGTGATAATGTAGCCCATTTTGCTCACCTTGGAGGTATGATTTTTGGTTTCTTTTTAATCAAGTACTGGAAGAAAAAAGGAATGCTTTACTAGGATAAAGTTATGTGTTATTAGTTATATGTTATTAATTGTTAGTTGTATGTTATTATTAAGAATAGGAAGTAGATAAATAATGCAAGGATTTAATCAATTTCAACAAAATCCAGTGGATTTTTTAAAACAGATGTTTTTGAGCCGGAATATAATTTCGAGGCTTCTTCTTGTTAACACATCTATTTATGTAATCATTCAGTTAATAAGTACATTACAATGGCTTTTCACAGGTGAGAGTAATGGTATTGTTAGTCCATTAGGAAGTTGGCTGGCATTGCCATCCGATTTAGGTTTACTGGCCTTAAAACCATGGACGATTTTTACATACATGTTTCTTCATGAAGGCTTTTTTCATCTTTTTTTCAATATGATATTACTTTATTTTGGAGGTACAATTTTTCAGGAATTTCTAAGCAAAAGTAAACTGTTCTGGACTTATATTTTGGGAGGACTAAGTGGAGCAATATTTTTTATTCTGGCTTTTAATCTTTTCCCTGTATTTGATGCTGTTAAAGGAGATGCTATTGCACTGGGTGCTTCAGCCTCGGTATTGGCTATCGTAATTGCAGTATCTACTTATGTTCCTGATTACACTATTCATTTGTTTTTGTTTGGAAAAGTGAAACTTAAGTATTTAGCATTAATAATGATACTAGTCGATTTGCTGAGTATTCAATCAAATAATGCTGGAGGACACATAGCCCATTTGGGAGGTGCATTTTGGGGATTTATTTATGCCTATGCACTAAAGAATGATAATGATCTTTACAAAATACTTTATGGCATTAAATTTCCAAAGATAAAATGGGGAAGCAGTAAAAAAGCAAAGTTTAGCACTTCACGTCCTACCAGTGGAAAACCATTAAGTGATGATGAATACAGAAAAAAGAAGGTAGTCTCGCAAGAAGAAATAGATAGAATTTTAGATAAAATTTCCAGCTCTGGATATTCTAGTCTTAGTAAAGCCGAAAAAGAGTTACTTTTTAAAACCAGCAATAAAAATTAAATAAATCATTTGAAGCCTCAAACTAAATATTCATTTGTTAAGTCGTTTTTGGCTTTATTGAATATTCTTATTGCCCTTTTATTGGCTTTTTCTATTCTGGCATCATATACAACTGCTGATATCTTTTCAATATTTGCCATATCAGGCTTATTTTATCCAGTACTACTTTTAATCAACATAGGATTTATTGTAATCTGGCTCTTTTACAGTAAAAAGTATGTAATTATTTCATTATCAGTAATTATTCTTGGTTTTGGTAACTTAATGCATAATTTCAATTTATCGCTTATTAGTGGTAATAATAATGATAATAGTGCTCTTAAAATACTTTCATACAATGTTAGACAGTTTAGGGCCTCTGATAAATTTACTAAGTTGATAGTGAAAAATGACATCTTGAATTTTATCAGAGATGAAGAGGCTGACATAATCTGTTTACAAGAATTTCAATCGCATAGTAAGGATATTTATGAGCCACTAAAACAAACCAGAGATACCTTGAATACAGGGACCTACTATTATGAAAGTTATTACAACCCCCGTTATAATTATCTCACAGGTCTTGTGATATTTTCGAAAAATAAGGCTGTTAATAAAGGTAAACTTAAGTTTGAGGGTTCACGAACTTTTGGAATATTTACTGATTTAATTGTTAATGCTGATACGATAAGGGTTTACAATATTCATTTTGCAAGTATTAGTTTGAATCCTTCGGATATTGAATTTGTTGTTAATCCGGAGATGAAGAATAATCAAGATTTTAAAAATAGGTCAGTTGAAATTTATAAAAAACTTGCTCAGGCATTTGTATTACGACAAAAGCAGGCTGAATACCTGACTGATGAACTTGAAAGAAGTCCTTATGCTACAATGTTGGCTGGTGATTTCAACGATACTCCATCTTCACTAGTGTACAATAAGATTTCTAAATTATTGAACGATAGTTTTACTGAAAAAGGTTTTGGCCTTGGAACTACTTATGCTGGAAGAATACCTCTATTGAGGATTGATTATATTTTTAGTAGTTCCGAATTTGAGACTCTCAATTTTAAAACATATGATATTTTTCGCTCAGATCATTATCCTGTTACTGCTGTTTTAAGGATTAATGATTGAATGAGTAAATAATTGAATAAAGAATAAGAAAACATGAAACATATTATTTTTACAATAAGCATCCTGATAATTAGTTTTTCTGTTAATGCTCAGGAAACAATTTATGACTTTACAGTTGAAGATATTAATGGTAATGATTTTGCTTTAAGTCAGTTTGAAGGTAATAAAGTAATGATTGTAAATGTTGCATCTGAATGTGGGCTAACTCCTCAATATGAAGCTTTGGTCGAGGTTTACGAGGCATACAAAGACAGTAACTTCGTTATTATTGCCTTTCCAGCAAATAATTTTAAAAAGCAGGAACCTGGAACAAATGAAGAAATTAAACAGTTTTGTTCTGTTAATTACAATGTTACTTTTCCGTTAATGTCAAAAATATCAGTGAAGGGTGATGATATCCATCCTCTTTACAAATGGCTTACTACTAAAGAACTAAACCATGTTTCAGACTCAAGTATTAAGTGGAATTTTCAAAAATACCTGATCAACGAGGAAGGTAAAATTGACCATGTAATCAATCCATGGGTTAAACCTGACAATAAGAAGATTATTAAGTGGATAGTGGAATAAAGAAAGGACATTTGGAGTGATGGAAGAAAACTATCTTGAATTAATCAATTGTAATTCTTATTACCCCAGATTAAGGTGGTTTTATAATTCTGAATTATAAGATTTAAGTATTAGTAGTCAATAATTTACACTAATTGTGCAATCTTCCTTTGGATTTTAAAGTTTTGCTTATTGAGAATTATTTGAATTTTGGTATTTGAACTTTGTGATTTTATCTTGCATCTATTTATGTTAATTTGATAGGGAATTTAATTTATCATCCCCTTCCCTACTTTCTTCACTTTGCCAGCCTCCTTGAGTTCGCCAATTAATTTGTCGAGCACACCATTAATAAATGTTCTGCTTTTGGTAATACTAAAATATTTTGCAAGTTCAATGTATTCGTTTAGGGTTACTTTTATAGGCACTTCCTCCATGTATTGAAACTCAATAATTGCCATTTTAATAAGTATTAAATCTAGCATAGGTATGCGGTCATATTCCCAGTTAATGGTTTTTGGTTTGATTAGGTTGTCGTTTTCTTCATTATTTAAAATTACCTTGCGATAAAGTTTTTTAACAAACTCTAAATCAGAATTAACAGTATCTTTCTCTGTTTTGAGCAATGGAGGTAATTTGGTGTCTTCATTAGATTTTTTACCAAATAGATCAGTAAATTTGATTAATAAGATATTTACAAGATCATATCCGTCATCATAATAAACACTTTTTTCTGCATAGAATGATTGAAGAAATTCATCTTTGGCAAGAACTCTGTCAATTATTTTCAGCATCAGTTTTTTATCATCCTCAATCGTTGTTTGATCTTTGTTCATGTATGTTTTGAAGAAATCAGCCTCAATAAGTTTCAGGTAGAATTTCCTTACCATATCCTGTTCATCAGCCCAGTTAATTTTGTAAAGTTCCTCCTTGCTTCGCAGATCTTTATTTTCTTCAAGATGCAGTAAAAGCCTATTATTTACAAACCTTAAATTAGGGTTCAAATCTTCATCAGTGGGATAAAACTTTTTCTTATTATCTTCAAAACGGGATTCAGCAAATCGCTTAAGCTCAGAGAGAAAAGAAAGTTGATAAATAAATAGTTCATATATTTTGTTGATGCTTAATATTAGTTGTTTTTCACCTGCAACTATGTCTTCATGTCCTCCTGAAAAGTAAGCGTAAAGAGACTGAAGAGCCTTAATCCTTAGATGTCTACGATATAACATAGGGATAAATTATTTATATGAACTACGTTTAGAATAATGGCGCGAAAGTAAGGAAAAATCAATTTAGAAACTTCAAATTAATAATAAATAAATCTTCGTTTAAACTACACAAGAATTAGGTTATGAACGGAATCTTAAATTACTTCCCTAACTCCCTAAATGCATAGAAAACTATGTTAAGGTCTTTCCAGATGTTGTAATCGCGAGCATAAAGCAGGTTCAAATCGTCAACAATCTTTTGATTGTGATTCTTGACTTTCATTCCGTCGAGAGGGCTAAGAACTGAAGGTTTTATCTTAGGAAGACGATGATCTGCTTTTTCGGGCATAAAATAGCCAACCCATGATTTCAGACCTAATAAAACCTGAAAGATATTTCTAATAAATCCCATTGGCTTAGTTTGGAATAATATGGCTATTGGTAAAAGTGGAATAAGAAACAAACCCATAAAAAAGTCAATTAGCCTTTTGTTTCTTCTGTTTTGTGTGCTGCCTATTGCATTAATATCAATTGTGTAAAGATCTCCTTGTGTATGAATTGAATTAGATCCAATTATTGAAAGTCCGTCTTCAGGTGCAATCTTAAAATCAATATTTGAATTTTGCCATTCAGTCATTTTATCAATGATGGTATGATGCTTTACATCTGCTGAGCAGAAAATAATCTCATCAATTTCATAAATATTTATGATATCCTTTATCTGAGAAATATTTCCAATAAATTCATCGTTTGCCGCTTTATTCTTGGATGGATAAACAAGGCCCACAAACTCGGGCTTTACAAAAGATGATTCAAGGAGATTTGAAACCCTCAATGCTTCATCTCTCTCTCCGATAATAACGAAGCGCTTTTTTTCCTTTTCACCCATTTGAACCCATTGTACTTTTAAATTAAAAAGTACAAATCTTATTAATGGCAATAAAACTATTCCCCATAATGTGCCCAGAATAATGAGTGCACGTGAAAATCTAAGTGACTCAGGAAGAAGAGCATACAGGACTAATATTATGACCGTACCTGCTAAAAGACCAACAATCGACTTTCTTATTTTAACAGGTCTGTCGTAACCACCCGAAAAATAAACCGAGAGTAACCATATTATCACATAGGAGGGGATTATTGTAGTAACTAAGATTAATGGGTAGTTGCCACCTTCACTGTAAATAAAACTCCTTCCCCAAATATTTTTTATTAGATAAATACCTCCATAAAGTGCTGTACCATCAATAAATGGTAAACTAAGTCTGTTTAATACTCTAGATAAAATTGCAAGTAGTGCTCTAAAATAAACAGCAACTTTAATAAGGTTAGCAAATGCGCTGGCATTTTTTTGTGTGAAGTGTTTTTTTGCAAAAATTACCATCGCATTGTAAAACACCAAAACATAGTTTACACTACTCTTTTTTGTGCTTTCGCCTTTGTAATGGATTATCCTTGTTTCAGGATAGTAGTAGTTATTGTAACCTGCTTTGATAACCCTGTACGATAAGTCGATGTCCTCACCATACATAAAGAAATCTTCATCGAGTAAACCTATTTCATCTAAAACGCTTTTACGTAATAGCATAAATGCCCCGGCCAATATTTCAACCTTATGGGTTTCGTCTTCATCGAGATAACCAAGATGATATTTAGAAAACCTTTTTGAATGTGGGAAAAGAGATGCAATACCCGACATTTTGTAGAAAGCTGTGGTTGGAGTTGGTAGTCCTCTTTTTGATTCTGGTAGGAATTTTCCAGAACCATCAACCATTTTAACACCCAGTGCACCTGCATCATCATGGGAATCCATAAAGTCAACAATCTTCACAAAAGTGTCATCTTCAACAACAGTATCAGGGTTGAGAATAAGAACATACTCGCCTTTTGAAATCTCTATTCCCTGATTGTTTGCACTGGAAAAACCTTTGTTGTCCTTGTTTTCAATCAGAACAACATCAGGAAATTTCTTTTTAACCATTTGGTTGGATCCATCAACTGAATTATTGTCAACAACAATAACTTCACCTTCAATTCCATTCATGGCTTTTTTTACCGATGAAAGGCATTGTTCGAGAAAATATTCAACATTGTAGTTGACAATTATTACACTTAATTTCACAGTCCAAAAATAACAAATTACACTTCTTATTAATCCTTCGTTTATGGATTTGTTTTTCAAAACGTATTTTTATCATATTTATTGAATTACTTGCAAAATCACTATTTATTTCAATTTATGTGACCAGAAGATATTCCGATTAATTTTGCATCAATTTTAAAATCAATAAATCTTGACAAAGAACACAAAAGGTATTATCCTGGCTGTATCTGCTGCACTAGCAGTTAGCAATGTTTATATTTTTAGCAAGGCTGCACTACAGGAGGTTCATATGGCTCAGTTCGGTGTGTATTGGTTTGGTCTTGGAATCATCTGGAACTTAATATTTATTCTAGCTTTTAAGAAGCAACGAAAATTAAATCAACTGAATAAAAGTTCATGGATGGCCTTAGGATTGATTGCATTATTAGAAATGGTAGGTACTATTTTCTTCTTTATGGCTATTAATACGGTAGAAAATCCAGCCATAGTTTCTTTTCTCGCCAATATCAATCCTTTTCTAATTACTGCATTAGGATTTTTCTTTTTAAAAGAAAGGTTTAATATGATTGAAGGTGTGGGTATGGCAGTTACACTTATCGGGGCATTTGTTATTTCTTTTCAGGGAAGCGCTATGGGACAACTATTCATAAATGGTACGCAATATGTTATTCTATCAGGTGTAGTTTATGCTTTTTCTAATCTTGTGGCCAAAAAGAACATAAAAAAGTTAGACCCTTCATTTCTTGCAATATCACGACTAATATTGCTCTTTATGGTATCTTTAGGTGCAATATTTTATTTTAATCTAAGTTTTGATGTCCCTAAATCAGCATTAGTAAATATATCCATTGGTTCTGTCCTTGGACCCTTCCTAACTGCTACACTCGGTTATCTGTCATTGAAATACATTGAAATATCAAAAGCAGCAATGGTAAGGAGTGTAAGGAGTTTGTTTGTTCTGGTAGGCTCTTTTATGCTTTTTGGAAATGTGCCTGGTAGTGTCCAACTTATTGGTGGAGCATTTACAATCCTTGGTGTTATTTTAATATCTTTGGGCAAAGTGAGATTAAAGAGACAAGATACATGATAAAGAATTTGTAACTGGTTTTCTGCTTCGCGTTATCATAGTTGTCAGTTTTGTTATCTATCAAAAATAACCAGACAAATAGATAACAATGATAACCATATATTTATAACAATAAAACAATGAACAATACTTCAATATTTCTTAGAAAAATATTTCCAAACCCAAAATTGGTAGAGGAATTGGAATCTCAAGGTTCATTAATGGAAATTCCTGAAAATGAACAGATTCTCAGTATTGATGATTACATAAAAGTTGTTCCACTGGTTATTGAGGGAAGAATAAAAGTTATGAGAAATGATGAATCGGGAAAGGAAATCCTACTTTATTACATTGAACCAGGTGAAAGTTGCGCCCTTTCAATTGCGGCTGGATTAAATAACAAAAAAAGTGTAGCCTACGCTGTCACCGATAGTAATACCCAACTACTAGCAATTCCGGTTGATAAATTGGAAAGCATGATAAAAACTTTCCCTTACCTAAATAAATTTGTGTTGGAATTATTCCACCAAAGGTTTAATGAACTAATAGAATTTATTGATGCCATAAGTTTTAAAAATATTGATGAGAGGTTGATTGAGTATCTTGATAAAAAATCAGATGCAGGAAAAAATAAGTTTATTCATCTTACCCACAGGGAGATTGCTGAAGAGTTAGGGACAGCCCGGGAAGTTGTGTCAAGACTTTTAAAGCAACTGGAAAAACAAGGAAAGATTAAAAATCATAGAGGAAAAATTGAAATTATTCGTCTTGTGTAACTTTAGTCACAGAATTGCAAAATTTCCAATATCTATTTTTGCCACATAAACTTTAAAACTATTTACGATGAAAAGAAATGTTGGAACTGTTGACAAAATTATCAGAATTATTTTAGCAATCATTATTGCTGCACTTGGTTATTATTATCAAACATGGTGGGGCTTAGTTGCCATTGTACCATTTGCAACTGTTTTTATGAGTTTCTGCCCATTCTATCCAATTTTTGGAATTAGTACCTGTGGGAAGAAAGCCTAAGTACTAAAAGAATTATTATTGGTTATCATTACTGATAACGTTCTATTGAAAAAGAGTGTAAGACATTAATATCTTATGCTCTTTTTCGCATTTATCACCTTCCAGATTTATTGGTAAGAGATTAATTTATTCTTCAATTCAATAAAAGATATTTGCTAACATCCTGAAACCCTTTATTTAACGGGCTTTTCAACAGTTTACGTTTGAAAACTATTTCTAATAATTCATTTTTCATAAACCCAAGTTTCTATTTTTACATCAAATTACAAATAAATGTCGGCAGATTACACAGATGATAGCATACGGTCGCTGGATTGGAAAGAGCATATTAGGCTCAGACCAGGTATGTATATTGGTAAGCTTGGAGATGGAAGTTCGCAGGATGATGGTATTTATGTTCTTTTAAAAGAGATCATGGATAACTCCATTGATGAATATGTAATGGGGCATGGTAGAACCATTGAGGTTGTTATTGATGACCGTGAGGTAAGTGTACGCGATTTTGGAAGAGGAATGCCACTTGGAAAAGTAGATGCCTGTGTAAGTAAAATAAATACTGGTGCCAAATATGATTCCAAGGTTTTTAAAAAAGCGGTTGGACTAAACGGCGTTGGTTCAAAAGCCGTTAATGCTTTATCTGAATATTTTAAGGCACAATCTGTTCGGGAGGAAAAGACCAAGATTGTTGAATACACTAGAGGTGCTATCACTAATGACGCAAATATTGTTAAAAGTGATGATAAGCCTGGTACAATAATTTCATTTATTCCTGATTCTGAGATATTTGGAAATTATAAATATTTATTTGAGTACGTTGAAGAAATGCTTTGGAACTATGTGTTCCTTAACAATGGACTTACCATTATTTTTAATGGTAAGAAAATGCAGGCAAAAAATGGCCTTATTGACCTTTTGGAACATAACTTAAATGGAAACGGTCCTCTACTCTACCCTATTGTTCATATTAAGGAGGGAGATTTTGAATGTGCCTTTAGTCACAGTTCAAGAACATACAGCGAAGAGTATTATTCATTCGTTAATGGACAACATACTACTCAGGGTGGCTCACATCAAAACTCTTTCAGAGAGGCAATAGTAAAGACAATCAGAGAGTTTTTCAATAAGGATTTTGAGACTAGTGATATCCGTACTTCCATTTTTGCAGCTGTTGCCATAAAAGTCCAGGAGCCAGTATTTGAGTCACAAACAAAGACCAAACTAGGGTCGCAGCACATAGAGCCTGAAGGACAGACTATTAGAAATTATATTCACGATATTGTAAAACGTAACCTTGATAATTATCTTCATATTAATGGTGATAATGCAGAAGCCCTTTACAGGAAAATTCTACAAAGTGAGAAGGAACGTAAGGATATGGCTGGTATAAAAAAACTTGCACGTGAAAGTGTTAAGAAAGTCAGTTTGCACAATAAAAAACTTCGTGATTGTCGTATTCATTTTAATACATCTCACGAAAAAAGGCTGGATACAACAATATTTATTACCGAGGGTGACTCTGCAAGTGGTTCTATTACAAAATCAAGGAACGTTCAAACTCAGGCTGTTTTTAGTCTGAAAGGAAAGCCATTGAATAGTTATGGTTTGAGTAAAAAAATTGTCTACCAAAATGAGGAATTCAATTTGCTGCAGTCGGCATTGAATATCGATGAAAGCATGGAAGACCTCAGGTACAACAATATTGTAGTGGCCACTGATGCCGATGTTGATGGAATGCATATCAGGCTACTTCTATTAACCTTCTTTTTGCAGTTTTATCCTGATCTTGTTAAAGGTGGTCATTTGTACATTTTGCAAACTCCGTTGTTCAGAGTACGTAATAAAAAAGAGACGCTTTATTGTTACACTGATTACGAGAGAAATAATGCCATTGATAAACTAAAACCAAATCCTGAAATAACACGTTTTAAAGGACTTGGTGAAATTTCCCCATCTGAGTTTAAACACTTTATTGGAAATAATATTCGCCTTGAACCAGTTATCCTAAAGGGAGAATCTACAATAAATGAGACCCTTGAATTTTACATGGGAAAAAATACTCCTAAACGTCAGGAATTTATCATAAATAACCTAAGGGTTGAAGATAAAATTACTGAGGAAAATCCTATCCTAGCATAAGAGAACATTTTCCGGTAAAAGGATAGATCAATTTCTAAAAATAAAATCAAAAAATTATCATACAACTATGATTTATGTGTAAATCACAGTAATATTAGTATGATTTAATTTTCTATATTTGGAAATACATATTGGAGAGATGAAAAACATAGGCCTGATGATTTCTTTATTAATAATTGGATTTGGGACAACTGCCCAAATTTCTCCTGATGCAGGCCTTATTATTCCTTACACTCAAACTGCGAAATTATCTGTTAGCTCAGGAATAAATATGGAGTTTGTCAGAGATGGAAAAACAGATAGTTTTTGGGAATCTGACAATGCTTTACCCCTTAATTACATAAGTTCAGAGGAACAAAATTTATTTTTAAATAATGCAAATTATGAGTGTGAGGGAGTTCCAACGAAGTATATGTTGGCTTTTGATGGAAATACAGATTCAAAAGCAATTATCGACAAAAGACAAACTAAAATAAAACTTTACACCAGAAAGTTGGTTAAATTTCTTTCATTAAAATATAATTGTACAGATACTCTTTTAGTAAAACTACACTTTGCAAATGGAGAAATAATTGAGAAAAAATATGACCCTACTGGAAACTACCAATTACAATCTATTGAGATTGAAAATAGTGAATTGTTAAAAGAAATAACACTCCATAATAATTCTGATTATCAGTTATTTGAACTTGCTGCTGTTAACTCTGATATTATTGAATGGGTAAAATTTGAATTTGAAAATCCAATGGAGATAGGCTATCTTTTAAGCAGACACTTAAATTGGGATGGTGTGAACTTAATCGAGATTTTGTATTCAAACAATGAGATAGATTGGGTGAAGATTAAGGATTTAAATCCATTAACCGTGACAACTGTACCTTTTTTAGTAAAACCTGAAATATATGCTCAGTATTTGCTAATTCGGTTCTACCTCAAACCAAAACCTTACAATAAAGCCACTCTTATAGAATTTGCTGCATACAATAGTTTTGGACCTTTTGGTAAACCAATGGAGGCTGTTCCAAGTAAGAGGTCATGGACAGAGAGTTTTGGCATTAACACAATTTGGGGTTGGGGGTATGGTGTTCCATCATCAATGCTTAAAAATGATGCTGGCTCACCTATGTTCTCAGAAATTAGCAGCCTTGCAAGAAGTTATCATCGTCTTGATTGGGACATTGAAAAGCCTGGAGATATTCCTAATTTTATTCAGAGACAGCAAGGTGCAGACAATCTAAAAAGTAAATGGCTTAATTGGAATGAGGAATATTCAATTTGGAAGACCAATGGCTTCTCAACAGATGCCTGTATTCTATTTAATAATGATTATTTTCCTGAAAATAATTGGTCGAAACCATACACTCAGGCAAAGAAATATGGTAATGATTTTGCTTACTTTTTTGGAAATCAAAACCCTCTTATTAATATTGTAGAAGTAGGTAATGAACCCTGGGGATATTCAAAGCCACTTTACAAAGAAATTTTAAAGGGAATGTCGGATGGTATTAATGAGGTTGCTCCACATTTGATTGTATTACCTTGTGGCCTCCAGGCATTCGACAAGTATTTCAATCATAATAATTACCTGCCCGATTATTTGGATAATAATACAAAAGTTGATGGCTTGAATACACATATTTATTCTTATATCTATGATGAATTAGGAGAAAGAGTTGCCATAAATCCTGAAGATCCGAGGTCTGATACCTGGTCGGTGAACAATCTTAGGAAATGGGCTCTGTCCAACAAATATCCTGATAAAATATATGTTACCGAATTTGGTTTTGATAGTTATGGTGGTGGTGAAGACTGCACTCATTCAAATTGCATAAGCGAACTTGAACAAGCTATTTATGGTATTCGTCAGGCTATGATATTTTACCGACTTGGCGTTGAACAGTTTTACTGGTATTTTTATGCTAATGTTGATTGGGAATCAATCCTACATAATAGAAGTGGTCTGCTCTCTAGTTATAAAACAGGGTTTCAAAAGAAACTTTCATTTAATGCATTTGAGTTTGTCAATAAAAGTTTAGATAATCTTTACTTCTCAGGAATTATTATTGAGAATGAAGAAGTTTATTGCTATTCATTTGCAGATGAGAATGGAAATCCAAAAGCTATTGTTGCCTGGCGACCAACTTCAGTAAATCATAGTGACACAAAATGGGTAGACATACCCTTTTCAGGTAAAATCAAAAATGTAACAACTGTTACAGACATTTCAGTTCCAGTGTCATACAAATTGGAAGTTAGGAAACTTAAAATTGCTCTTTCAGGTATTCCTGTGATAGTGTTTTTAAGATAGTTTTAGTGCCGAATTGATTAATATGAAACAATTGTAAATATGTAAATTATTAATTTTTATTAGTTGAAATCAATTTCTATTTTTGTTGATTATTTTGAAACCAAATTTATAAATCATAAAATATTATTCACATGAAAAAATTCATATTAGCAGCATTTGTTTTGGCTCTGGGAGTTACAGTTAATGCACAGGAAATAATTGGAAAACAAAACTTAAAACTTGATGGTGACCGAATGACACCTGAAGCACTATGGGCTTTTGGGCGCGTAAGTGGAATTGAAGTCTCACCCGATGGGCAAACTATTTTATATGGTGTGTCATATTATTCAATAGAACAAAATAAGGGGAACCGTGATTTGTACTCAATCGAGATAAGTGGTGAGAATAATAAACAGATAACTAAATCTGTAAAAAGTGAGTTTAATGCAATATGGAGGCCTGATGGTCTAAAGATTGGCTTCCTTTCTTCTGAGAGTGGAAGTGTTCAAATGTGGGAGATTAATCCAAATGGATCAGGTAGAGTACAAATATCAGATTTTGATGGAGGTGTTACCGGTTTTAAATATTCACCCGACCAAACAAAAATTCTTTATGCAAAAGAGGTTGAACTGGAAAATCAGTTTGCAGATCTTTATGAAGGTTTACCTCTTGCCAGTGGACGTCTTAACAATGATCTACAGTACCGACATTGGGATCATTGGGTTGATACCTACAGTCATGTTTTTATTGCTGACTACAATGGACAAGAACTTAGTAATCACAAAGACCTAATGCCAAACGAAGCATTTCAATCTCCGCTAAAACCATTTGGTGGCATTGAGCAGGCAAGTTGGACTATGGACAGTAAAACAGTTGCTTACACTTGTAAAAAACTTTACGGTAAGGCTGCTACCCTTTCAACTAACTCTGACATTTACTTCTACAATCTTGAGACTGGTGAAACAACTAATATGACAAAAGGGATAATGGGTTTTGATGTTGCCCCGGTATTTTCACCTGATGGAAAATATATGGCTTGGGAAAGTATGGAACGAGAAGGTTATGAGTCGGATCAAAACAGAATGTTTATCCTTGACCTTGAAACTGGTGATAAAACCTATGCAACCAAAGGTTTTGACCAAAATGCATATAGTTTGGCCTGGTCTGACGACAGCAAAAATATTTATTTCACCAGCGATTGGCATGGTGCTTTTCAGGTTTATAAATTTAATCTTAAAAAAGGTGATATTGATCAAGTAACTGAAGGCTTGCACGATTACAGGTCTGTTGCTGTTGCTCACAAAACCCTTGTGGCTGCTAAACAAACTATGTCGAATCCAACCGAAATTTTCACCATAAATGAAAAAAAGGGAGAAGGAACTCAAATTACTTTTACCAATGAAGATTTATTGTCACAATTAAAAATGGGCAGAACTGAAGAAAGATGGGTTAAAACTCATGATGGTGAAGATATGCAGGTATTTGTTATTTATCCTCCTGATTTTGATCCAAACAAAAAGTATCCTACAATTTTGTATTGTAAAGGAGGTCCACAAGGTCCTTTGAGTCAGAGTTTTCATTATCGCTGGAACTATCAGATAATGGCAGCCAACGATTACATTATTGTTGCTCCTGCACGACGCGGTGTTTCCGGATTTGGTCAGGCCTGGCAAGAGCAGATTAGTGGTGATTATCATGGTAAAAGCATGCAGGATTATTTAACTGCAATTGATGTGATGGCTAAGGAACCATTTGTAGATGAAGACAGACTTGCTGCAATAGGTGCAAGTGCTGGTGGTTATGCTGTTTATTATTTGGCTGGAATTCACGAAAAAAGATTCAAAGCATTTATTGCTCACGATGGAATTTTTAATGAAGAAGCGCAATATCTGGAAACAGAGGAAATGTGGTTTGAGAACTGGGATAAAGGTGGTCCTTTTTGGGAATTGGATAATGAAGTTGCACAAGAGGCATATGCTCATTCACCACACAAGTTTGTTCAAAACTGGGATACTCCAATTCTTATTATTCATGGCGAACTTGATTACAGAGTTGTCGTCACACAAGGTATGACCGCTTTCAATGCAGCAATACTGATGGATGTACCTGCTGAGTACCTTTATTTTCCAGATGAAAACCATTGGGTACTACATCCTCAAAATGGAATTCTATGGCAACGTACATTTTTCAACTGGCTTGACAAATGGCTAAAATAGTGGCAATAAGAAAACGCAAATAAATACGTTAATATTCTTTGGCGTTAATTTTCTGATATTTACTAATCCATATGTTTAATAGAATGAATATTAAAAAGTTCTATTTGTTAATTGTCATTGTGCTAGTTGGACACAATGCTATGACAATGCAACCTTCCGATACACTTGTTAATGATAGTGTTAAAGCATGGAAATTCACTTCACTGAATATGTTGACCATAAATCAGATTGCGTTTGTTAACTGGTCAACTGGAGGTGAAAGTTCATTATCTGCCAAGGTAAGTACTGAATATGATTTGGAATACAAAAAAGACAATTTCATATTTGATCATAAAGGTAAACTGGCTTTTGGACTTGTTGGTTATATTAGTACACGTATTGAAAAAACTGATGACATAATTGATCTGATGTGGGCTGTCAGTCACAAAACTTCTGAAAAATGGAACCTTTCTGCTTTACTTACTTTTAAAAGCCAATTTGCAAATGGATACAAATATCCTAACGACACTAGTCTGATATCTGCATTTATGGCACCTGGATATTTTAATATTTCATCTGGTTTCAATTACAAGCCAAATAATAGGTTTCAGATTTATTTAAGTCCGGTTGCTGGCAAATTAACATTAGTGCAAAATCAGGATTTAGCAAATAAAGGTGCTTATGGTGTAAAAAAGGCCACCATTGATTCAGTTGGCAATGTAATTGTTAAGGGTGAAAACCTATTGAGCGAAATGGGTATTAAACTTTTAACCTCCTACAAGCATAAGATCATGAAAAATATAGATTTAAGAACAACTCTCAATTTATACAATAATTACACTGATCCTATTAAGTCTAACAGATGGAATATTGATATAGATTGGGATACTCGCATAGTTTTTACAATAAACAAAGTGTTTTCATCAGTTTTTTACTTACATTTGAAGTATGATCATAATACAAATATTCCTACTTACAAAATTATCGAAGGAGAGAATATTATGGTCTCTGACAGTCCTAAATTACAATTAAAGGAATCCTTTGGATTAAGTTTTTCTTATAAAATTTAGGTTTGTTAAATATTTAACAATGAATTGTGAAAGTAAAGTATATTTATTTATTTTTGTTGGTAGCATTTTAAAAATAACATAATATGAAAATAACTATTGTTGGAACAGGATATGTAGGTTTAGTGACTGGAGCCTGTTTTTCAGAAGTTGGTATTGATGTAACTTGTGTTGACATTGATCAAAAGAAAATAGAAAATCTAAAAAAAGGTATTATTCCTATTTATGAGCCTGGGCTCGAGGAAATGGTGGAACGTAACGTAAAAAAAGGACGTTTACATTTTAGTACAAAACTCTCAGAAAGTCTCGATGATGTAAGGGTAGTGTTTGGTGCTGTTGGAACACCTCCTGATGAAGATGGCAGTGCTGACTTACAATATGTGCTTCAGGTGGCTAAAGAAGTTGCTGAGAATATGAATGGTTATGTCTTAATGGTGACGAAAAGCACTGTACCTGTGGGAACAGCTGAAAAGGTTCGTAAAACCATGAAGGAAGCCTTAAAAGAACGAAGTTCAGATTTAAAATTTGATGTTGCCTCAAATCCTGAATTTTTGAAGGAAGGTGCTGCAGTGGATGATTTTCTTAAACCTGATAGAATTGTTGTTGGGGTTGATTCTGATAAAGCAAAAACAGAAATGGACAGACTTTACAAACCATTTACAATGAATGGACATCCAGTGATATTTATGGATATCGTTTCTGCGGAAATGACAAAATACACTGCCAATTCTATGCTTGCTACTAAAATCAGTTTTATGAACGATATCGCAAACCTCTGTGAAATTGTTGGTGCTGACGTTAATATGGTGAGAAAAGGTATTGGTTCTGATAGAAGAATTGGTAATTATTTTATTTATCCTGGCACCGGTTATGGTGGGTCTTGTTTTCCAAAAGATGTGCAGGCTCTGATCAGAACCTCCGATGGTTTTGGCTACAGCCTTGATGTTCTTAAAGCTGTTGAGGCTGTGAACCAAAGACAAAAGTCTGTGCTTATCGCAAAAGCGATGAAGTATTTTAATAAGGATTTAAAGGGAAAAACATTTGCCATTTGGGGCTTATCCTTTAAGCCACAAACCGATGATATGCGTGAAGCACCTTCATTGGTGATTATTAAACAATTACTTGCGCAGGGTGCTAAGGTAAAAGCCTATGATCCTGTTGCAATGGAGGAAGCTGAAAGAATATTGGGCGATAAAATTGAATATGTAAACGATCAATATGAGGCATTAATTGATGCAGATGCTCTGATGCTAGTGACTGAATGGCCGGAATTTAAATTTCCTAATTTTAATGTCATGTCGAAACTCCTAAATAATAAAGTAATTTTTGATGGTAGAAATGTGTATGATGTTGATGAACTTAAGTCGATTGGATACACTTATTATGGAATAGGTACTCGAATATTGTAAGCAACTAAATAAAAGTAGTTTTACTTCAAATAAATACATATGAAACGGATATTAGTTACTGGAGGTGCAGGCTTTGTAGGCTCGCATCTTTGTGAAAAACTTCTTAAGGAAGGTAATGAGGTTATTTCGCTCGATAATTATTTTACCGGCCAAAAAAGAAATATTGTTCATTTAATGGACAATCCCTATTTTGAGGTAATACGACACGATGTGACTATGCCGTTTTTCATCGAGGTAGATGAAATTTACAACCTTGCTTGTCCGGCATCTCCGGTTCACTACCAATACAACGGGATTAAGACGGTTAAAACCTCTGTTATGGGTGCCATTAATATGTTGGGGCTTGCGAAAAGGATAAAGGCAAAAGTACTGCAAGCATCTACTAGTGAGGTTTATGGTGATCCTCAAGTTCATCCACAGACTGAAGATTATTGGGGACATGTAAACCCCATCGGAATAAGGTCTTGTTATGATGAAGGCAAAAGGGTTGCAGAAACTTTGTTTATGAACTATCATCATCAAAATGATGTAAGAATAAAAATTATTAGGATTTTTAATACCTACGGTCCCAGAATGCACCCCAATGATGGACGTGTTGTTTCTAATTTTATTATGCAGGCACTTAAGGGTACTGATATTACAATTTTTGGAGAGGGTAACCAAACCAGAAGTTTTCAATATGTTGATGACCTCCTAAATGGTATGACAAAAATGATGGCTACAGGTGATGATTTTATTGGTCCTGTAAATATTGGTAATCCTGATGAATTTACAATTCTGGAATTAGCACAAAAAGTTATTGACCTTACTGGAAGTAAATCAAAACTAATATTTGAGCCTTTACCACAAGATGATCCAATGCAGCGTCAACCAAATATTTCGCTAGCAAAAAGCAAACTGGACTGGGAACCAAAAATTAAACTGGAGCAAGGCCTGGTAAAAAGCATTGAATATTTCGATAATCTAATAAAAGAAAATGGCTAATATTCTTGTTACAGGCAGTAATGGTCAACTGGGTTCAGAACTAAAAGAACTTGAGAGAGACTTCTCACAACATAATTTCATTTTTACTGACATTGCAGAATTGGATTTAACAAAGTCTGATGTCGTCAGCAGTTTTATTATTGATAATAAGGTTGAGGTTTGTATTAACTGTGCCGCCTACACTGCCGTGGATAATGCGGAGGACGACCAGGAATTGGCATTGCTAGTAAATTCTGCTGCTGTTAAAAATCTTGCAATAGCATGCAAAAATGCTAATGCAAGGCTCATTCATATTTCAACAGATTATGTTTTCGATGGCACCAATCATATGCCCTATGTCGAAACAGATGCTCCCTCACCAAATTCATACTATGGTTTTTCTAAACTTGAAGGCGAAAAATCAGTAACTAATAATATTGATAATTTCGTAATTATTCGGACTTCCTGGTTGTATTCTTCTTTTGGAAATAACTTTGTTAAAACCATGATCAGACTTGGAAAGGAAAGGGATGAACTTGGTGTAGTTGTTGATCAGATAGGTACTCCAACAGCAGCTGCCGATCTTGCCTTTGCAATAATGTCGACAGTTGAAAGTAATAAAACTGGAATTTATCACTATAGTAATCAGGGGGTTATTAGTTGGTATGACTTTGCTGTTTCAATAATGGATATTTGCAATTTGAATTGTAAAGTAAAACCAATCGAATCAAAAGATTTTCCTGCTAAAGCAAACAGACCCTTTTACAGTGTCTTAAATAAAGCAAAAATCAGTAATGATTTTAATCTAGACATACCTTATTGGCTTGACAGTCTTAAGGTAATGATTGGAAAATTGTAGAATAATAATTTTGTAAGTTACAGATAATAGGACGCCACTAATTAGTAAAAGCACAAAACTCTGAAATCTGAACTTTGACTCAAAATCTCCGACTGAGGCGGACTAACGCAAAAATCATGGCACAAATAGATCAAAATGTATTAGATAAAGCCAACATATGGCTGAACGGAAATTACGATCAGGATACTAAAGATACAATTCAGGATTATCTTAAAAATAATCCCAATGAATTAATAGAGTCATTTTATCGTGATCTTGAATTTGGTACTGGTGGACTTAGAGGGATTATGGGTGTTGGCACAAACAGAATGAATAAATACACTGTTGGTGCTGCAACTCAGGGGTTTTGTAACTATTTGAAAGCAAATTTCCCTGGCGTAGATCAGTTAAAAGTTGCAATTGCTTTCGACAGTAGAAATAATAGTCCATATTTTGCGCAGGTGACTGCTGATGTTTTTTCAGCAAATGGAATTAAAGTTTATTTATTTGAGAATTTAAAGCCAACACCTCAGTTGTCGTTTGCAATTAGGCAGTTTGGTTGTCAGGGAGGTATTGTCATTACCGCTTCCCATAACCCAAAAGAATACAATGGTTACAAGGCTTATTGGGATGATGGCGGACAACTTATCAGTCCTCACGATAAAAATGTAATTTCTGAAGTAAATAAAATTGCTTCTGTCGACCATATTAAGTTTAATGGTAATGAAAACCTTATCGAGGTTTTAAATGATGATTTTGATCAGATTTATCTTGATCACATAATAACACTAACACTTTCTCCAGAGGTTATTAAGAGACAAAAAGATTTCAATATTGTTTTTACGCCAATTCATGGAACTGGAGTTAAATTGGTTCCTGATGCATTAAAATTGTTTGGGTTTGAGAATGTTCATCTTGTAAAAGAGCAATCAGAGCCAAATGGTAATGGTAATTTCCCAACCGTTAAATCACCAAATCCTGAAGAAACTGCTGCCCTAGAGATGGCAATGAATCAGGCTAAAGAAACTGGGGCAGACCTTGTAATGGCAACGGATCCCGATGCCGACCGTGTTGGAATTGCAGTACGTGGTGATGGAGATGATTTTGTGCTTTTAAATGGTAATCAAGCTGCTACACTGTTGATTTATTATCTTCTCACAAAGTGGAATGAAAATGGCAAACTTCATGGTAAAGAGTTCATAGTTAAAACCATCGTTACTTCGGAACTACTCGTAGATATTGCAAAAAAGTATGACGTTAAGTATTATGATGTGCTAACTGGCTTTAAATACATTGCTGACATCATTAAGCAACTTGAAGGAAAAGAAACCTTTATTGGCGGTGGCGAAGAAAGTTATGGTTATTTGGTTGGAGATTTCGTGCGTGATAAAGATGCTGTTATTTCATGTGCTATGATTGCAGAAACTGCTGCATGGGCAAAAGATAATGGTTTAGGAATGCTTGAATTATTGAAACAGATTTACGTTGAGTTTGGTTTTTACAAAGAGAAATTAATTTCTGTAGTTAGAAAAGGTAAATCAGGAGCAGAAGAAATCCAAAAGATGATGTCTGATTTCAGGGCTTCCCCTCCTACTCAAATGGGTGGATCTAAAATTGTAATGATTAAAGACTATCAAAGTAGCGAGAGTATTGATCTTGTAAATAATACTAGAACTACTATTAACCAGCCTACTTCCAATGTGTTGCAGTTTTTTACAGAGGATGGTAGTAAAGTAAGTGTAAGGCCTTCAGGTACTGAACCTAAAATAAAGTTCTATTTTGGACTTAAAGGAAAACTTGAAAAAGTAGAAGACTACGACAAGGTAAATGATGAACTACAACAAAAAATAGATTCTATTGTTGATGAATTAGGATTGTAATTTCTATTTTTTATTGAGATCGAATAAAATTTTAGGTGGCTGCCATGTTATTGTATCGCTAAAAATACCACGAGGGGTACTACTAACTTCCATCCATATTGGCGAAACCTTTATTAAAAGATAATTTTCTGCTTTGTTTGGGTAAAATTCCTCCCATTCCTTTTTCCATCGCTTTTCTTTTTCCCTTTGATCATCAACTAATTCAGCGATTCCATGAATCATCACATAGCCTGAAGCATCACTATCCAAATAATACAAAGTTACTCTAGGGTCCTTATTTATTTGCTCAACCTTTCTACTTTTGGTGTTGGTTCCAAACCAAACTGTAAGATCATCTTCAGGAGGAAAAGCATCCATTGCCCTTACTCTAGCTCTACCTTCCTCATCTAAAGTTATTAAAGCGCAGGTAGTTGAAGCATTCATTATTTCTTTCGCTGCATCAATTAATTTACTATTTGTAAATGTAAGTGATTCAGTATATTGAGTGTAACTTAGCAAAGGTGTTACTACTAGAATTGAGATTATTATGTAAACGGATTTTTGTAATATCTTCATATTTTTTACTTTTTAAATTTAGATTTTTAGTAAAAGTTCATTTCATTTTCATTTCTTCCTAAAATAATAATAGGTGAATATCGATTAGCAGAATAATTTGCTTGTCTCAAAAATAATAAATATCTGTAATTTTTTCTCCCTATTTTTGCAAAAAAAAAGTCATGTCTGATTATTCCGAAGATATTACGCTAAGCAAACCTATTATTGAAATGGTTACTGTAGCAAATGAGTATTGTCATTTTATGGATACTTGTGAAGAGAAAACCAAAAATGGAATTCTGGAGTTTGTTAACAGGATTACTCCCCTACTCTATTTAAAAGGATCATTGTTGCCAGAAATAACTGTAGAAGATCCTGATGCAAATGAGAAATTTGTCACTGCTGAAAATTGGGAAATAGTTTTTAATTTGCTTAGAAAGAAGTTTGAAAAAGATGATGAGTATTGGATTATTGATCCTCAATACATTAATGAAACTGAGCCAATTAAGGCAAGTCTTTCGGAAAATATGGCAGATATCTATCAGGACATGAAAGATCTTATTTTGTTATTTCAGAAAAACACTTACAGTGCCAGACAAAATGCTATTAACGAGTGTAAACTTTTATTCTCAACACATTGGGGCTACAAAATTTCAAACATAATGACCAAGGTTCATCATATGCTCCATGAAGGAGAAGGAGATGCACCTCAATATTCTGAATCATTAGATTTGTTTTAAAACTGCTGCAATTACAAATTAGAATAATAATAAAGATGGTTGAAATAGAAACTACAGAAACCACAGTAGCAATAGAAGACATAGAACAAAAAATAACCATAACTAGGTATCTTAATTGCTTATGAATTTCCATTCCTTTGCATAGATTATTAAACAATTGCAATAAATATGACTCTTGGCGACCTTAAAACCGGCGATAAAGCGATAATTTCAAAAGTAAGAGGAAGAGGTGCTTTCAGAAAGCGCATAATCGAGATGGGCTTTGTGGTTGGTAAACAGGTTATTGTAATAAAAAATGCGCCACTTAAGGATCCCATTGAATACAATATTATGGGTTATGAAGTCTCATTGCGTAGAAGTGAGGCTTCTCTGATTGAGGTAGCAGACGATAATGTTGAGGTTCAAATAAAAGATAATTTTCATGGTACTCTCCAGATAGAACAATCATTGAATCTTGCCCCTGTCCCACGTAGCAAGACAATAAACTTAGCCTTAGTTGGAAACCCCAACTGCGGTAAAACTACATTCTTTAATTATGCATCAAGGTCACATGAAAAAGTTGGAAATTATGGCGGAATTACTGTTGATGCTAAAAAGGCAGTTTTTAAGTACAATGGTTATAAATTTAATATTGTAGATCTACCCGGAACATATTCATTAACGAGTTACACACCTGAAGAACTTTATGTTAGGGATCATATTATTGAAGAAGTTCCTGATATTATTCTAAACGTAATCGATAGTAGCAACCTTGAGAGAAATCTTTATCTCACCACTCAGTTAATCGATATGGACCTAAAGGTGGTAATCGCATTAAACATGTGGGATGAGTTTCAGGAGAAGGGAGATTCTTTTGATTATCATGCACTTGGAAAAATGCTTGGTATTCCAATGGTTCCAATGGAGGCTTCAAAGGGAATAGGACTTGAAAATGTTTATGATAAAGTCATTACTGCTTTTGAAGATAATGAACCTGTGGTTAGGCATGTCCATATTAATTATGGAAATCGGGTTGAGCGATCAATAAAAAAAATCCAGGAGTTTATTAATAAGGATGGTAATGAAGGTGTTACATCAAAAATTGCCCCACGATTTCTAGCTATTAAACTTCTAGAACAAGATTCAAAGGAAACGGAAAGAATTTCACAATGTAAAAATGAAAGTGAAATAAGGAAAATTGCTGCAGAAGAGTCTGAACTTATTGCCAAACTCAGAAATGAAAACCCCGAAACTATCTTCACAGATTCCAAATATGGTTTTATTGAGGGTGCTTTAAAGGAAACATACAAAACTTCAAAAATCAAGGACAAAATAGCCAAAAGCCGACTTATTGATAATATCATAACCAATAAACTTTTGAGTTACCCAATTTTTCTTTTTGCCATGTGGGTGATGTTCCAGGCTACTTTTCTAATTGGTGATTATCCGATGCAATGGATTGAAAGTATCGTATCCTTTACTGGAAACCAGCTTTCGAGTATTCTTCCTGAAGGTATGGTTCAGGATTTATTAATAGATGGCATACTTGGTGGTGTTGGAGGAGTAATAATATTTCTACCTAATATTCTCATACTTTTCTTTTTTATCACTCTTATGGAAGCCTCAGGTTACATGGCCAGAGTTGCTTTTATTGTCGATAAACTGATGCATAAAATAGGACTCCATGGTAAGTCATTTATTCCAATGCTCATGGGCTTTGGTTGTAATGTACCTGCAATAATGGCTACCAGAACAATTGAAAGTAAATCAGACAGGCTTGTTACGATGTTGATACTCCCGTTTATGAGTTGTGCTGCCAGATATCCAGTTTATGTGCTTCTTATTAACGCTTTCTTTGATGATTATCGGGGAAGTATTCTATTTAGCCTTTATCTGTTTGGGATTCTCCTAGCCGGCATAGTAGCTTGGATAATGAAAAAAACTTTATTTAAGGTAGAAACTATCCCCTTTGTTATGGAATTACCTCCATATCGTATCCCGAAACTAAGTTCAATACTTAAACAAACCTGGTTTAAAGGAGAGCAGTATTTAAAAAAGATGGGGTCGGTAATTCTAATTGCATCAATTGTTATCTGGGCTCTTGGCTATTTTCCTCTAAACTCACAGATCGATACAGAATTTAATGAGAAAATTAGTGTTGCCCAAAATAACAACTATGAATCGGGTTTAAGTTCTGATAGTACTGTAAATGAACTGGAAACGCAACGGATGCAACTTAAGTTAGAAAAATCGTTTATTGGGAGAATTGGGAAGTTTATTGAACCAGTGTTATCCCCTTTAGGATTCGATTGGAAAATGGGAGTTAGTCTTGTTGCAGGTTCTGCAGCTAAAGAAATTGTAATTAGCACTATGGGTGTTCTGTATCAAACAGACCCTAATATTAATGAGAATCAGAATCTAATTGATAGACTTAGAGATCAAAAATACGTAGATGGAAACCATAAAGGTGAAAATGTTTTTACTCCTCTGGTTGCTCTTTCTTTTATGATTTTCATACTTATTTATTTTCCATGTATTGCTGTTATTGCAGCGATTAAAAATGAATCAGGTCACTGGAAATGGTCGTTGTTTCTAGCAATTTATACTACAGTTCTTGCCTGGATGAGTTCATTTTTACTTTATCAAATAGGTTCTTTATTGGGCTTTTAGTGCCGTAATGAACCTTATTCCATTTATTGGTAATATTCCCATTCTGAAATATTATTCATTTTATCTTTGATTTATTAACTAATTGTTCTATATTTGTGAGCAATAAAACACAAACAAAGCAAACATAATGAGGGTCTTAATTGTAGAAGACAATGAAATAAATCAGAGGATATTCCTTGCGTTCTTAAAAAGGACATCCTATGAAATAGATGTTGCCAATAATGGCTTGGAAGCCATAGAGGCATTTAAAAGAGAAAAATATGATTGTATTTTAATGGATTTGCATATGCCTTTGATGGATGGGCTTGAAGCCAGTAGAAATATTCGTTTGTTCGAAAAGTACAATAAACTAAATGAAACACCGATATTAGCTGTTACTGCAAGCCACCCTGCTGAAGACAAAGATAAATGTTTTGATGCCGGAATGAATGATTTTATTCAAAAACCAATCACAGAAAAGGGACTTGTAAATGCGATTAAAAACTGGACTAATAAAATAGAAACCTAAACTTAAAACGCGATGAAAGTAATTGATAAGCAATTATTTGATGACACTTTCCAGTATTTCGACCAAGAGATTGTAGTTGAGATTATTGATATTTTTCTAAATGAGTACAAAGATCGACTGAAAACCATTAAAGACAGTATTGATGCTGGTGATTTTCAAAATGTAAAGTTCCACGGTCATAGCCTAAAGGGTGTGGTATCCAATTTTGCAGCCCCATCGGTTCAGGAAGCCGCTAAAAAGATTGAGGATCAAGGGACAAGTGGTGAAGATATAAATTTGTCAGATGATTTTATTGAGATGGAGAAGTTAACTCTTGACCTTGCTGACGACTTACGAGAATTAAGAGATCAGATTTAATTATCCAACCTATTTAATCCTTGTACTGCCAGAGGATAATTTGGCAAAAGTTCGATTGCATTATTGTAATATTTACGTGCTTGATCAAAATCAGCCATTTCCTCATAAGTTCGCCCTAAATTATAAACCGCCTCTACAAAGTTGGGATCCAGTTCAATTGA
>Ga0164315_10000493_pt1 | contig 27429 bp, 21 predicted proteins | sample GuaBasSedimGuay6_FD_113737 | JGI IMG/M metagenome (GOLD analysis project Ga0164315, IMG submission 113737) | Subseafloor sediment microbial communities from Guaymas Basin, Gulf of California, Mexico - Guay6, Core 4569-2, 0-3 cm | ecosystem: Environmental > Aquatic > Marine > Hydrothermal vents... | reverse complement strand
CACGAAGCCGTATGTAATCCTCACCTTTTGCCATATCTGTTCGGGACTGAGTGACCAACTCCCCGAAGATTTCCTGGAAAATAAAGAATATGGCCACACTACCAATCAAACCTAAAAGGATCAAAAAGAACCTTGACTGCACTTTCCGGTCGATTATCACAAATAAAACCACAGTCAATGTTTGTATGGCGATAGCCGACCGGCCACCTCTCATTATATATATTGAGATAACTATAAAAATAAGAAGAAGATATTTAAGATTATTGGACCTGAGAAACTTCTGTAGATATAACAAGAAAGCCAATGCTATATAGTCTGCACCATCTATATAGATCCTGACAGTTCCCCTTTCTGCACGAACCGTGCCATCTGTAATTAATCTTGGATAGAGTGCAGTTTGTAGAAAATGCATTCCAATATATACAACGGCGAAGAAAACAAAGACCTTCTCCATGTCCTTTGGTTCAAATTTCAGCTGATGCAGGAGAAAATAGAGGAGGTAATAATACATCGCCCTTTGAGCAAACATGGTATGTACAATGCGTTGATCACGGGCAGCATAGGAGGTAATCATGCTGGTAATCAGAGATAGTAAAATAAAAAGCAAGGCCACTGAAAAATTCCGTTTGATGCCCTTTTGATTTGAATAGACCAGATGGAAGAGAATTAATACAAAAATAATTCCTCCACCTAATATTTCGGCCATCTTCTGCATTGCAGATCCCAGGAAAGAAAGCTCATAAAACGAGACTGAACAAAGGATGATAACCGCAAGTATAACAATATTTATCCTCCGCTTCAACATTCACTTCAGGATTTTGCTGGTTTGAGTTTTCGCTTAAGCAGTCTGTATCCATTGGCAAGATCTTCTCGCTGCCTGATGATGAGGTGGACCAGGTATATGAATGCAAATGCAACGGTTAACCAGGTATACCCGATCCAAATGGAAACAACCATAAACGCTGATAGTGCAATCTTTGGCACCCAGAACGTCAGGATCTCCTTCATTTCAAATCCAAATGAGCGCCTGAATCCAATGTACATAACCAATGGAAGATTGACAAGCAAAAAGGAGAGAGAATAGAATCTTATTACATGCACATATGAGAAGAAAGCTCCAGTAGCTATGGCTGCAATCATTACAATATTTACGGGTATTCCCAACCTGAACATAATCTTCTCTTTGCTATATAAGATGAAGATATTCCCAGTGGTGGAATTGAGGGTCTGGGTTAATATTAATATTCCGATGTAGGGCAACAGATCTGCCACAAGAATCCAACGTTCAGACCACAACAACACCACAAGTGGTTCTGAAAAGAAGATCAACAGAACAGCGATTGGGTAGTTGATCAGGCTGATAATCCCAAGCAGATTCATATACTCCCTATTTACATCTCCCCCCTTGCTCATTAAATCTTTTAAGCTTGGGTAGAGTACTTTCCCAAAAAGCCCGGTCATAATACCCGTAACCATTGTTAACAGTCGGTATGCCCTGTTATAGATCCCAAGGCTGTCTGCTCCATATACCTTTCCAATGATCAAGTTGTCTGAGTTCCTGGCCCAGTAGTTGAGAAAGGTAAAACCTGAAAGATTCCCAATAATACTTTTTGCTTTTCTGAAACCAACGATCAGATACTTTCTTGGATAGATTTTAAACCTGATTTTGGTTCTATTGTAATACATAAATATCCTGACCACACTTCCCACCAATGGCGGGAGGATCAATGCCCAGTATGAGAATCCAAGAAATGCAAACAATATCATAAACAGGACCTCAATTACAGACCCAATTAATTCCAATGAACCCAAGCTGTTAAATTTGAGCTGTTTTGAGAGCACTCCGTAGGGCACTGTAACCAATGATCGAAATATGAAGTTGAGAGACATTACAAGTGTGGGCAAAATGAGTGCCGGATCCTCATAAAAGAGGGAGATGGGGTAAGCGATCAAGGCCACCAGCAGGAACAGAATAACCCCAATAATAAATGAGAGGTAGTGAATAACCCTTTGAAACAGTTTGCCATAATCACTTCTGATAATCAAATAGGACAAACCCGCATCTGAGAAGGTTTTTACAAAACCGGTAAACACAGTTATCAATGCCACAAATCCATACTCCTCCGGCAGAAGCAAACGTGAAAGTATGATGGTTGCCAGAAAGCCTATAATCTGAGAGGTGTAGGTATATCCTCCAAGTACTATGATATTCTTAAATAGATTCTTACGAAAACTCAATCTGTCGATCTTTAGTAATGTTACCTCTTTCTCCTTTTCAACATATGCTTAAAAATGGCCCGCAAATACTCACCTGTACTAATTGGGCGCTTTAATCGGTTCTGATGCCACTCTAACTTCCTGGTGTCTGAACTTATCCTGGTTCGAAACATAAAATAGGCGTACCTGTTCCTGTTTTTCTTATACTCCTCCTCCAAAGACGAATCTATGGATTTGAACTTAAATAAGGCGTACTCTCTAAAATAGAGACGGGTATTTAATTTGGAGGTGACAGTACTGGTTACTGTATTCTCATGCCTGCGGGTGTAACTTAGCACCTGGAATATAAATCCCAGATCCCACTGCATAAGCAGCTCATAGGATAAAAAAGTGTCCTGATGAAAAGCTTCATCCTGATAGATCTCGGGGTGGTAAACAAGTTTTTTTAATGACTCGTTCCGATACAATACCGAATTTACAGAACTGGTTACATTCAACTCCTGCTTAAGTTGCTTGATCAATACCTCTTTCCCGTCAAACCTGTTTCCATTGTTTATGTCCAGCCCCTCTCCACGTAACTCCTTATCCACAAGCCGTATGGAAGAACAAATTCCAACTTCAGGATGTTTTTCCATCACATCTACCATCTCTGAAATGAAATTGGGTGTGATCCAATCGTCGGCAGGTAGTAGTTTGAAGTAACTGGCATCATCACTGATTAGCGAATAGCAGAAGTTCCAGTTGTCGGTAATGGGCAACAACTCTTTTGTATGAAATAACTTAAAACGGGGATCGGATTTAACATATTTCTCTGCTACCGCTGCAGTATTGTCTGAACTGAAATTATTGGATATGACGCACTCCCAGTTAGAATAGGACTGATTCTTGATGCTATCCAGGCACTCTGCCAGGTACTCCTCACCGTTATATGCAGGTACTCCGATAGAGACTAAGGGTTTATGATCAATGTTATTCATATTTTCTAACTACAACGCATTTATTGTTTCAATCAATTTATGAAGTGTAATGTCCACTCCCTTTTTATTCCAGTGCGTATCTGTACCATAATAGAGAACCTCTTCGGAATGCAAGAAATCTTCATACACCTCAACGCAGGTTACATTACGTTCTCTTAAGCCAGTATACAACAGAGGAAGAAATTCGAAGTAGGGATCGTTATTTACAACCGTATGATACAGCGTATACTTATTAGGTAAAGGTAGAAACACCAGCTTCATATTCATGGTCTCTTCCAGCACTTCTGACATATGCGCAATGTTATCACAGTACCTCTCTATTTGCTCCAAAGAATAATCATAGTAGTAGCTTCCAGGTTCGTCATCCAGCTGTTTATCAAAGAAAAGCCAGGGCTCTTCTCCGGTCTTATATACAGGGGTCTGGCTGGAGATATAACCGAACATATTGAACTTCATTGTGGAGCTTAGTGCAAAAAGATCTGTTGTAAAGACACTTCCTTTTAACAGTTGCCTGTACATCTCCTCCATATTTGCTGGAAATACCATTGAGGCAATCTTATCTACCTTTGAATTTTTGGATGCCATATCCCCGTCACATAGTGAATAGCTGTAGGGTTGATCGAACTTGAAGGGAATGTTTCGTTCAACGGCCTCGTATATCACTATTTTTGGATCCCCGGGACCAATGTCATACTCAGAAAGGACACAAAAAGGATTGGATTGTTGAGGTGACAGAAACCTGTGGTAGAAAACTCTTTCATCCAATGTATCATTTAGCCTCTCGGGAAGAGTGACCTGCCTGGAAAAATCGAGGAAGCTATCCCCGAAAATGAGGATCTCTGCTTCAGAAGGATCCGGATGCTTTTCTGAAAGCCTGTACTTCCTAATAGGAGTAGGCATATCCTCCTTAAAGTGAGAGATATAATTAAAATAATAGAGATCGCCATATTTGGTAAACTCCCAGTGTTCGGGTATGATCTTCTCCACCAAAACGCTGTTTAGCACAGGTAGTGAACGTATGGCAATAAATGCAAACAGGCAAAATGCCCCAGCAGTATATATGATTATTTTCAGGAGTCTTTCACTCATAGCTACACATTAAAACTGAAAATAAAGAAAGTCAACTTCCTCCCATTTACCCAACACAACAATCATCAGGATTAAGCCCACTAACAATACCCACTTAACGGGGCGTATCAGGGTTTTTAATCTTTCATACAATCCGATCTGCTCCTCAAGAATCTCCACAATTCCCAGAAATAAAATACCCCCAAGGGCGATGGCCAGATCGACTTTATTCTCAAAGAGATTGATCACTGTACCAGGTTCAAAATGGAACATATTTCTGATCACAACGATGGCATCTCCCAGAGAGTTTGCCCTGAAAAATATCCATGCAAAATAGACCAGAATGAAGGTTTTAATAATTCTGAGGATTTTATGCACAGCAGGGGCCCGGTCCAATCGCAAAGAAGCATTGACTACCTCGGATATTCGATTGATCCAAATAGCAAATACCAGGTAAAAACCGTGCAGACCGCCCCAGATGACAAAGGTCCAGTTTGCACCATGCCATAGGCCACTTACCACAAATGTGAGAAACAGGTTTACCTGCCACCGCCATTTAGCCACCCGACTCCCCCCCAGCGGAATATAGACATAATCCCTGAACCAGGTGGAGAGAGAAATGTGCCACCTGTGCCAGAATTCACCTATGTTCTGAGCCAGGTACGGTCTCCTGAAATTGGTCATCAGTTTGTAACCCATAATCAGCGCCGATCCGATGGCTATATCTGAATAGCCGGAAAAGTCACAATATATCTGAAAAGAGAAAAACAGAGTTGCCAAAGCCTGTTGAATCCCCGAGTATTCAGTAGCGTTGTTATAGACCAGGTTTACGTATTCCGACAGGCGATCGGCAATAACGACTTTCTTAAAGAATCCCCAGCTCATAAGCAGGATACCTGTCTTCACCCTTTCGTATTCGAAGGTGAACTTTTCCCGAAACTGCGGCAGCAGATTTACCGAACGCTCTATGGGACCGGCCACAAGTTGTGGAAAGAAGGAGACAAACAGAGCAAATCTGCCCAAATGGTATTCAGGCTCTCGTTGGCGGCGATAAATATCAATGGTATAACTAAGGGTTTGAAATGTATAAAATGAGATTCCTACAGGCAGCAGGTAGTTGTAGGTAGGTGTCTCATAAAATATATTAAGCTTATTGAAGATCACATTGATCGAGTCACTGAAAAAGTTGAAGTACTTAAAAAAGAAAAGCAATCCCAGGTTGGTCCCCAGGCTTAAAAGCAGGAACAACCTTCTAAATCCTTCCTTACGGGATCGATGAAGCATAATCCCCGCGAAGTAGTCAATGATTGTAGATGTAACAATGAGTACCACATACTTATAGTTCCAGCACATATAGAAGTAGTAGCTGGCCAGCAAGAGAAGCACCCATCTGTACTTTGGCTTCAGCACAAAATAGAGTGCCACCACCATAGGGAAGAAGAAAATAAACTGAAGGGAATTAAATAGCATCTGTTTTAAAAGGGCTTACTGTCTAATAATAAACTTCCTGGAATCAATACTTTCACCATTTATTACCCTGATAAAATAAATTCCCGGTTTCAATCCTTCAAGACTGATATCTATATCGGATCTCGGATGTGCATATTCATGCATTTGCTTTATGACGCTTCCTGTTGCGGTTAGAATCTGGATATCAACCTCACCCTCATTCGCCAATACTACATATATCAGTCCACTTGCCGGAACGGGGTAAATAGTTTTTATTAATCCACTGGCAGCCTGCCCACTGTTGATGGAAGTGGTATACTCAGATGAGGTGTATAACCTTACTTCCAGCTGGTATAGCTGTTCAACAACAAACATCCCATCTGTAACTTCTATTCCCACCCAGACAGTACCGGTATCATCCACTGTGGGATTGCCTCCCAACAGCTTCATATCCTCATTGAAATTCAACCAATCGGGAAGAGTAGACGCACTGTAAGTGAGATCATCCTCCTCATCGGGATCCATGGCATCCACCAGGTAAAAATAGGCTTTACCGGTAGTTGCCTCCTGGGGCGGAGTGGTTGTAAATTGCGGCGCATTGAATGCTGCCAGTACATTGACCTCCAGAGTGAATTCATTACTATAATCCTGTCCGTCATACAATTGCACGATCACTTCAATGGGTCCAGTGGTATCCTCCAAAACCGTTAAGTTGCTACCGTTCACAATAAAAAGGGCATTGGGATCGGGCAAGATCACCACTGAAAGCTGATTCAGGTTGTTATCCAAATCCTCATAGTAGAGGTCCTCCACACTAATTTGTAGAGTAATCAGCTGTTTTGCTACCAGGTTAGATTTCTGCCCGGTAATCTCTGGCGGATCATTAACCGAATTTACAATCACATGTGCCTCAAAGTTATCACTGGTGTCAAGGTGGTCAGTAACCTTTATATTGATGTTTAAGGTACCATAGAATTCAGGATCGGGTGTTACTGTCAGACCATCAATGCTATAGTTTTCGCCTCCAGATACAATGAGTTCCAATTCAGAAAGAGGAGTGTCATCATCAACAATGGTGAAATCCTCTTTTTTCAATGTATATTGAGTATCTTCATCGGTTTCTATGCCACTCTGACCCGTGATCCCGGGTATATCATTTACATTGCCTACACTGATGGTGAAATTCTGGGTGGTTATCTCTTTCCCGTCCGATACTATTAAGGATACCGGATTATCTCCAATATCTCCATCTCCGGGTATGCCGGTTAACAATCCTGTATTATTTCCATTGTAAGTGAATGTACACCAGGATGGTTTAGTACCCGCTATGATTGTCAGATTATCCAGTGGATTATCATCATCAACGGTGGCTGTATATGAATAGCTTATATCTTCCATAGCAGCCGTGACAGGTGTAGAAGTAAAATAGGGTGCTGTATTTAGTGCTTGAATTGCTTCAAACCATTTTTGCCCCATTTTTGTATATCCCGATTCATAAGGATGAATTCCGTCGGGCTGCATATCCACCGAATAGTTGATCCCTGCCCCGTTTTCTATATCCACCATAATGATATCGGGATCATTTCGTGCAGCTACCATGGCAGCTACATTGTTGTTAAACTGTGTGGTTGTCAGATCATACACTTTTTGGTTAATAATCCGGGCCACAAGTACTATCACCTCATTGCCAGTTCGCAGCTCCCATGCATTTATTTCATCAAGAATCTGGGAAACTGAGTTTGGACTCGCTCCTTCGTCGTGGGTAATATCGTTGGTTCCAATATGCAACAGGATAATATCGGCCGGATAGACATCCAGGTAAGGCTGGCTCCCAGGTGTAATCTGGACCCCCCACCTTTCATCATAGCCATCCTGTAACAACCTTACAATGTACTGGTCACGGGTTCCAGCAATTCCTCCATGGTCAGCGTCAGGGAAAACCCCGTAACCACTGTTCTTGTGTCCCACAAAATTAAAATTATATCCTCCTGATACAAGCTGGGTATAGAGGGCATGCCTGTATGCGATCCTCATGCTTTCCTCGGGTGGATCTTCATCAGTTCCCTCTGTAATGGAGTTTCCCAGAGGTAAAATTCTTAATGTCTGTGCCTCAGAAACCTGGTAACTTAATACAAGGATAAACAGGACTACAAACGCTTTTATATACTGACTGCAATAACTCATTAAACTTGTGATCATTTTACTATAACGCAACATTGAAGCAAATGTTAACCTCACCAGGTATTAAAAAAAGTCCAACTCATAAATCTAAGTTGAGTTGGACTTTTTTTCTTTAACTACGTCGGTTAACGACTTATGATAAAGGAGTGGATACTTATATCGTCTCCTGACTGGAACCTATACATGTATTGTCCCTCCTCAAGTTTTGAAACATCCAGTTGAATCATCTTATCAGAAGCAGCGAATTTCTTTGTAATAAGCTGCTTTCCTGTGAGATCAATCACCGTAATTGTACCCTCCTCTTTAATATCAAATTCGAAGGTAAGTTGTCCGTTGGCTGGAACTGGATATACACGCTGAATGAGATCTTCATTCTGCTCAATACCCACGGGCCATCTGACCGTAAGTGTATAGGTGAATACATTAACCATTGCCCCATCGCTTACATTCAATGCAATATCATGCTTACCTACATCACTTTCAGAAGGAGTTCCTGCTAAAATTCCCGAAGTGTTTTCAAAAGATAAAAAGGCTGGAATGGATGCAGCAGACTTAATCACCTGGTCACCATCGGGATCTGTTGCCGTAAGTACATAGCCATAAAGCTTTCCAATAATGGCTATCTTCTCTGGGTCTGATGTAACCACGGGAGCATCATTTACCGGAGTAACTGTTACCTCTAGTCCATATGAGTTACTGCTGCTTTCAGGATCATCCACATGAACATTTACAACCAGAATGCCATTGTAGTTCTCTGCCGGTGTAATCACTGTTCCTGCGAATGAATAGTTTATCCCATCTTCAACCACAAGTGTAAGTTCGCCTGGATCATTGTCCTCATCAATCACAGTCAGATCTGTTAATGCAAGGATAAATCCCTGATCTTCAGTAATAGTCAATGATTTCTGTCCTGTAATTACAGGAACATCATTCACATTGCCTACTGTGATCGTAAAGGGTTGGTCCACAGTTACAAGACCATCGGTGACCTCAACCACCACGTCGTGTTCACCTACGTCCCCGTCTTTTGGTGTACCATACAACACATGTGTTGAAGGATCTAACGTTAACCATGAGGGTTTAGTCGGTGCCGAATACGTAAGGTCATCACCTACATCAGGATCTGTAGCCACAATGGTATAGCTGTAAAGGACATCCTCATCCACAGTAAGTTCAGGAGTAGATGTAATCTCTGGTGAATCATTTTTATTTACAACCGTAAGGGTAAACTCCTGGTTAATTGGAGTTTTTCCATCAGATACTGTGATTACAACCATCTGTGGTCCGATATTCGCATTTGTAGGTGTACCTGATAAGGTTCCTTTCCCGTTACCCAGGTCTGTAAATGTCAGCCAGTCAGGTTTGGTAGGAACAGAGAGGGTTAGTATATCATCAGGATCAATATCATTGGTTACGATATTGTAGGTATAGAGTTCAGCTTCAAGGCCATCTTCCACAGCATCTGAAACAAACAGAGGCGCATAGTTACCGGGCTCACAATGCCAGGCACCTGAAAATGAGTTCAGATAATTGGTAGAAACCTCACTGGCAGATAGTGCTCTGGTATAGATTCCCACTTCATCCATGGTTCCATTAAAGAAATAATCCGGATTGCCATTGGGTCTTGAAAGAAATCCAATATTAAATGGATCTCCCGGGAAGGTTCCAAAACTATTGGAATAGACAAATGCATCAGAAACTGCCACCTCACTGCCGTCTACATAGAGATAACTTCTACTGGAAACTCCATCTCTTACTGCAACCACATAGTGCCAATTGTTATCGGACACATCTCCCCCTTGAATCTGTCCATTGGGAGAGGGTTCATGACCCAGGGCATCCCTTAGGTAGAATGCAACAGTTCCGGTGTTCTTTAACACGCCCACCCAAAGATGTAAATCACTGGTATCTGTGGCAGTGATTGTTCCCTGGCGGCCCAGGCAAACCATATTTGTTGCACTACCTGTCGTTTTCATCCAGAATTCAAATGTGAAACTGCTGCTCTTTTTAAAATTATAGGTGCCATTATCAGGTAAATTGATGCCATCATTGACTCCGTCAAATTGCAGGGCTCCGCTGAATTTTCCGGATACAGGTGTGGCCGGATTTAATGCTTCCCCATCATTGTTCCCCATGAAATCCTTATGAGGATTACCTGACTCGTCGAATTTGTAAAAATTCTGAACTCCACTTGGACAGCTGGGTGCTCCGGCCAGGTATACTTTAAAACTCTGGTTTACGGTTCCCTGTGAGTTTGTGGCAGCAATGGTGAAGCTTGTACCACTTTCATTGATGCTTCCGGGGGTCCATAAGAGAACACCGGTGGTAGGATTAATGCTTCCGGGACCGGATACCAGGTTATACGCCAGGGTTGGCAGACCGGTTGCATAGGCCTCATAAGTAAAGGTCTCCCCTACTACACCCAGTGTATCTGGTATGGAAAGGAAGTAGGGATTGTAGTCTTCACAATAGCCAATTCCAAAAACACCATTGTTATAATGAATATCAATATCATTTACTGATAAAGCGCTGCTATAAATAGCAACTTCATCGATTACAGCCGGAGCAAAAAATCGAGTTGTAGTGTTATTGTATGATAAGAAACCTATGTCGATGGTGGCATCGGTACCAAAACTTCCCGCCGAATAATTCACCACATCACTATCCACCATGGTGTTGTTTACATAAAACAGGGTTGTACCTGTGGCTGCATTTCTTACAACCACCAGGTGATACCAGGTACCTATGGCCAGGTTTGGCCCATAGGAAATGTTACTGGTTCCCTGTGAGTCGATCAGGTTAAATACAGCTCTCCCGGTATTTTTTTCAGCACCGATCCACCAGTGAATATTTCCTGGAAATTCATCTCTTCCAATAAAGATCATGTTTTCATCGGAGGAGATGCTTTTAAGCTTAACCCACATTTCAATGGTGAAATCCTGGGTACCCGGCCAGTCAAAATCTGGATGATCGGAAACCAAAAGGTAATCGGAGGTGCCATTAAATGATTGCGCCTTACCGACCTTTCCCACATCGCGGATGGGAGATGAAGTTACTCCGACGGCATCATGTCCACCTATATGGTCTGTATAGGTATTTCCCGTCTTCTCCTCCATCCTCCAGTAAGCAGTCAGGTTGTCGCAACTCTGACCATTAAGGAGAAGAGGATTAATTGCCAGGCTGAACAAAGCAATTAAAACTAGAACACTGTATTTCTTTTTCATACTTGTATGGTTTTATATAAACATTTGCATAATTTGAGATTATACGGATATTATTATAAAATGTTCGCTGTAGGGGTGACTAAATTGTATCTAAAACAGTTGCAAATTATTCTAAATGCGAGAAACAAAAAAATCAATTTTACCAATTCCTAAGAACTTTATACAGACAGGCTTAATAACTAATACAGACATCACTTTGAAGAATTATTTTAAAATTCCAATTTGACAAAGGGAGCTATTTCGATGGTAAACTTAACCCCTGATTAGATTAAATTATCACCGAGAGGGATTTAACCGGATACTATTTAAAAAATTCATCCTGCTTTTTTCTCATCTGGTCGCCCAAACGTCCTGCAGGGAAAATCACATCATCACGGGTTAGTACCTGATCCTTAGGAATATCATTTTTTAATTGGCAGCCCTCAGCCAGACCAATTGGCAGAAGATTCTCCTTTAAAGTAGTACCTGCATTTTCGCAAAGGCCATAGGTCATATAGTGTCCCAGTCCATCAACAACCTCTCCCTTCTTCAGATCAATCTTGGCAGCTGCAACCACATCTACTTTAGGTGCTCCCAGAGGAGTCAGAGCAGCATCATGAAATAATACTGCACGCGCTACGGTATTAGGCACCTCAAAATGACAGAGGTGATAGGGAGTATAGAACAGGTATAAGGGTCCCTCTCCTAACTTATACAGATTCAGATAGTGCTGTTGCCTGGGGTGTTCATGTGTTCCAAGTACAAAAACTCCGGGCCCCGGCTCAGCACGCACCACATAATCTACTATCCCCGGTCCTTCAATTAGGCTTTCAAGAGGATAAAGTCCATTGACACAATCCTTCAAAGGAGTGCCTGGTTCGACGGTGGGGCCATACATACCCCTCTTAGCCACCTCCATACCTGTCCCATTGGCCACAATTGCCTGTTCAAATGAGATTTTGGTCCCATCAGCAAAAGAGGTCACCATGGATGGCTGTTGTCCCCACTGTTTGGCAAATGCTTCCTGGGTAGTGGGATTCCTGTAGGGATCATGAAGGCCTTTGATATTACCACACAATACCGGTTTTACTCCAATGGACTGAACAAATCTAAACAGATTCATCTCTACTCCGGGTTGATCCCCATCTGCATTGGTAATGATCACCCCGGCTTTATCGGCATATACCTTTAATATGGGGCCAAGGGTACCATCCATTTCTGCATTCATCAGAATCACATGCTTCTTATGATCCATTGCTTTCAGAACAAATGGCAAAGAATACTCAATGGTTCCTGTTACCTCGATAATGGCATCAATTCCTTCTGCCTCGCATATTAACATGGGATCGGAAGTGATGCTGTATTTACCACCTCTGATGTTATCCACCAGTGAGTCCAAATTGCTTACCTTTTTCGGATTCTCGATACCGGCTTCCTGGTAGGCTCTGGCGGCACCTTCCAATGTTCGGTTGGCAATGGCGACCAATTCCATTCCTGGAACCGAATTACATATCTGCAGAGCGATGCCACGTCCCATAAAACCGGCACCTATCATACCCACCCTTACCGGGTTGTTCTCTTCATTCCTTTTGCGAAGCGCTGAATCAACAATTATCATGTTTACTTATTGAATTGGTTTAACATTAATTTAAATCACATAATCGGGATGGGCAACATCTTTTTCCGATACCACAACTGGTTCAACGGGCCATTTGATGTTAAAGGCTGGATCGTTAAAGCGTATCCCTCCTTCGGCCCCGGGCGTGTAGAACTGTGTGACCAGGTAGGTCACTTCACAATTATCCTCCAGGGTGACAAATCCATGTCCGAAATCCTCCGGCACATAGAGCATCTTATAGTTATCCTGAGTCAGCTCTACGCCAAACCACTGTTTGTAGGAGGGCGAGTCTTTCCGAAGGTCTATAATTACATCATAAATTGATCCCCTGGTGCATCGAATCAGTTTTGTCTCCTGGTAAGGATCATGTTGAAAATGCATACCCCTCAGGGTTCCTTTGGTTTTGCTAAAGGAGGTATTCCCCTGGCACAGGTTGCTCTTCAATCCATGTTCGGCCATTTCATTGGCACACCAGGAACGTCCGAAGAAGCCTCTTTCGTCTTCCAGTTTTTTGATTTCAATAAGGAAGGCTCCTTTGAGATTAGTTTCTGTAAATATCATTATATCTCTTTTTAAATTACCACGTCCATTCCAGGTTGCTGTTCAAATAGTTATTTTCCTGGAGTACATTCAATACACTAAGCCTGGTTAAGTGGGATTCACGATAGTTTTTATCATCGAATCCCATGGCTGACAGGTTATCATAGAGTGCCTGGATGGAAGATTTCAAATCATGGATAGGTTGATGATCCGGTGCGATCTCCTTGAACAGATCAAAATTTACTTTATAGGATCGCTTATCAGGTGGAGCATCCGGATTGACGGAAACTTTAACACCGGGAACAACTTCGGCCACGGCATCGGCCAGCTCTTTCACCTGATAGTTCCATACATTGCTGCCTGTATTTACAGCCAGAAATTCGCCTCTATTCTCTTTCTTCCTTGCGATGGCCCAGTCAATGGCTCTGGCCATATCCAGTACATTGATCAATGGTCTCCATGGGGTCCCATCACTTAAAATGCTCAGTTCATTGGAGGTAACAGCTCCAGCCAGAAAATCGTTCAACACCAGGTCGAGCCTCAACCTGTAGCTGAATCCGCATGCGGTGGCAAAACGAAGTGAGGTGATTGTGAAATTCTCATTGGCCAGGGGCTGTAAATCCCTTTCTGCATATACTTTAGAACGGGCGTAAGCGGTAAGGGGATTCAGCTTATCGGTTTCCACTTTTGCCAGATCATCTGCTTCGCCATACATGCTGCAACTGGAAGCAAATACAAATGAACCGACTCCTTTGGCCCTGGCCTTTTCGGCCAGCTTAACTGCAGCGCGATAATTCACATCCATGGTAATCTCTTCATACTTATTTCCCATGGGATCGTTTGAGATGGCAGCCAGATAAACGACTCCATCTACACCTTCCAACAGCTCATCGGGGAATGCCCTTACATCGCCAAACTCCTGTCTGGACAGTTTATTCTCAGGTAGAAAAAGTGGATTTGTGAGGCATTTTGCAAAATATCCAGTATCAAATCCAATGAGTTCTGCATCGGGATAGGTGTCTCTTAGCTGACTTACAACGCCTGGGCCCACATAACCCATATTTCCAGTGATAATTATTTTCATAATAGTCTATTGTTATTTATTCTGTATAATCATAATTTACCAGCATTTCCAGGGAGCTTCATTCCGGATCCACATGGCCTCCAGGGTTTGCTTATCCCTGAGTGTATCCATGGGTTGCCAGAATCCGGTATGCCGGTATGCTCCTAATTGGTTGGTTTTTGCCATGATTTCCAGGGGTTCTCTCTCCCATACGGTGGCATCTTCAACAATGTAATCAATGGCTTTTGGTTCAACCACAAAAAAGCCACCATTGATCCAGGCATTCTCAACTTCCCCCCCTTTTGGTTTCTCCCTAAAACTATCTACACTGTTCTGACCTTCGTGCAAGGTGAATGCCCCAAACCTTCCAGGCTGTTGAACTGCAGTAAGAGTAGCAAGGCTACCATTCTTCTTGTGAAATTCTATGGATTCGGAGATATTGATATCACTTACTCCATCTCCATAGGTCAGGCAGAAAGTTTCATCGCCAATATACTCCTTTACCCGCCTGATTCGACCACCGGTCATAGTCCCTTCGCCTGTATCGACCAGGGTCACTTTCCATGGTTCCACATTTTTTTTCAGCACCTCCAGTTTATTATTGGCCATATCAATGGTGATGTCCGACATCTGTACAAAATAATTGGAAAAGTACTCCTTAATCATGTATCCTCTGTATCCGCAACAAATAATAAATTCGTTGATTCCGTGATGTGCATATGTCTTCATAATGTGCCACAGAATGGGCTTTCCCCCAATCTCTACCATGGGCTTAGGTCTGATGCCACTCTCCTCACTGATTCTGGTACCATAACCGCCGGCTAATATCACTGCTTTCATAAATGGATCTGTATAGGTAAAATAATATGGTTTTACGGATTATCCCCTCCTCTGTTTTGTTGCTCCACTCTGGGAGCGTTTTAAAAGCCTTAATTCCTTCTTGTTAGTTGTATAGTATTTTCCGTATGAACCCTGTTTTGGGTTCTCACCGTTTATAAGCAGTTGAATGTTATCAATATCCTTGGAATCAATATCTTCTAAACTGGATAAGAGGATCTTCTTGTTCACATAACCCAGCCTGGTTACATAAATCTTGATATCGGCATATTTCATAAGAACAAAGGAATCCGTTAGCACACCATAGGGGGGGGTGTCAATTACGATGTAATCATACCTCTTACGTAATTCAGCGAACAATTCTTCTGTTTTTTTACTGGATATAAGCTCAATGGGATTGGGAGGTACCTGGCCAGCGAGTATCAGATCGAGGTTTTCCACATCCGAGGAGATGGTGATCTCATCCAGTGAAGCTTTATTGATCAAGTAGGAACTGACACCTACCAGCCCCCTCACCCCCAGTTTTGTATAGAGGGCACTGGGTCTTCTGAGGTCGAATTCAACCAGAATGGTTCTGTTATTTGTAACTGCCAGACTGCTTGCAATGTTCAGTGCCGAAAACGATTTACCTTCTCCTTCCATGGTGGAGGTAACCAGGATCACCTGGTTAAGCTTACCCATCAAGTAGTAGATAATGTTACTTCTGAGCGAATGGAACGATTCGGCTGTAATAGAATTAGGTTGTTTGACAATTACATTGATCTCACTTTTGCTATCGGCTGGAATGCTTCCGATCTGTGTTAGATTGGTATACTTACGTAACTCCTCTTTGCTCAATATTTTTGTGGTGAAGAGTTTCTTACCCATTACAAAAAGAGATGGAAACAGCAGACCAAGAAAAAGGGCTCCCACCAGGAAGATCATCTTTTTGGGAGACTGGACTGAAATATACCTGGGAGGTTCCACCACTTCGCAATCGGGTAAAGTTGAAGCTCTGATAATCTGTGCCTGAATGCGTTGCTCCAGAAGGGACATATAGACATTCTCACTCAGATTAAACTTCCGCTCAATTCCCAGCAACTTCCGCTGTGTATAGGGAAGACTCGCATACTCTCTGTTTAATCCTGCGAGTCTGGACTTTATATCCCTCAGCTCGGCATTGGCAATGGAAATGCTGTATTGAAGGGTCTCAATAATGGTCGCCTTCATGTTATTGATACTGATCTCAAGGGTTCTGAGCCTGGGATTCCTTAGCTGATTGTTATTAATAATCTGCTGGCGTTCGGAATTCAGATTGGTAAGTTGCTCAATGAGTCCGTTTAACAGTGGGTCCTGCAATCCCATGGCTGAAGGAGCCAGAAATCCGGTGGAATCTTTACCCGATTCAAAGTAATTCTGCATCTGTATCAGGTAACTGCGCCTTCTTTCAATTTCATCCCTTTGCGCTTCAGTGGCCTGTCGCTGGGTATATAAATTACTAGCCTTTTCATCGATATTCATCACACTTGAGCTTCGCCGGATGTCCTGAAGCTCTTGTTCAGAACTTCCTAGTGATTCCGAAATATCAGCCAGCTGAAAATCCAGGTGTTCAATGGTTTTATTGGCCAGGTGGTTCTTCTCCTCTAGTGTATTGTTGATATACCTGTTAATAAGTGCATCAAGGAAATCCACCCCTTTCTGAACGTTATCGGTTTTCAGGCTCATATCGACCATGGTGGCATCAATGGCTGATGCTTCAATCGTGAGTATGCTTTTAAACGCTCCTGTAAGATATTTGGTAGAATTAAACTTGAAGAATAGGTCCTTCCCAAGGTATACATCTTCATTGTAGTTGGCATTCAGAAGGATACTGAAAGAGGTGTATGTGTTGCTGATCTCCTCTCCAAACCGGTAAGTTCCGCTTAATTGAAATTGTGTAGAGGGAACAACCACCTGCTGGTCTTTAAAGTCCACTATTGCAGATTCACTCCCCGATGCTGTAATTGCAAAACTCTCCTCGTTCAACACCCTCACATAAAAGAGAAGATCGACCGGTTGCAAATGCTCCTTGTTGGGGATCACAATGATTGGAGCATCATTATATAACTCTTTCAAGCTGAACTCCAGCTCCTTGGGAATCTTATCCTCCTGTAGATAGTATGAGACGGTCAGGTCCATCTCCTCCACAACAGATTTAATCAATGGAGTGGATTGAAGAAAATAGATCTCATTCTGAAGATTCTTATCCTTTTCAATCAACTGATCCACTCTCATTATATTATCAGAACTGGCTCCGTAAGCATTAGAACGTTCAATGGTTAGAAGGACAGATGCAGATACATTGTATGTTTTGGCAGCGTATTTCAAGTAGAAAGCAGCTCCGCCAACAGTAATGAACAGAGACAACACAACTATATACCAATATTTAAGTAGATCCCTGACAAACTCGGTGATGTAGGTCAGAACTGTTTCATTTGTATGATTCATAAAATAGAGGTTGCTATTTAAGGTAAGTAATCATAAATGTCATCACTATGATGGTCAGGGATATTACAGAGAGGAGGAGTTCATATGGAAAAGTATCCATCCCCCATTTCTTGCTCTTAAGGGGTTCCACATATATAATGTCATTTGAGTGAATATTATAGAATTCTGAGGCCAATAGCTCGTCACTGGTCAGATCTATAAAATGCCTCGAGCGGTAATCTCCCTCTTCTCTGACGATCAGCACCTCTTTCCTGTTGCCGAACACTCCAATATCGTTTGCATAGCCAATGGCCTGCAGGATATTGATGCTTTTGTAGTTAAATACGTAGACGCCCGGACGACTAACCTCTCCGAGAATGGTGACTTTGTTGTTTACAAAACGGATAAATACCGACGGATACAACAGGTACTGGGACAACTCCTCTTCGATATAATCAGAGGCCTCAGTCAGGGTGAGCCCTTCCATTGTGATCTTATTTACATAGGGCAGTTTGATATTTCCATCCGAGTCCACCCCATAACTGATAATGGAAGGATCGCGGATAGCTGATCCACCTCCGCTATTGCCCTGGTTAAAACTGGTTTCATTTTCATCCGCACTTGTTACCTGGATATATAGTTCATCGCCCTGCCTGATGGTGTTATCAACGGGCTCATCGATAAAATACATATTGTCATGCTGCTGGACTGTCATCTCCTTGCTGGCCTGAACATAATTCAGCTTCTTGTTTGAAACACAGGAAACGCTAAGCGTTAGTGCCAGTATAAGTGCTCCAACTTTATAGGCATATGTTATAATATTATTCATAGAACCTTATTAATATTATTGTATCCATCCAAACATATACGCAAAACCCACTCCAAGGTTAATGTAAATTAGAGGTTTGCTTCAATTAGTTCCTTTGTTTCTTCAATATGCGACTTTGAGGAAGCTCCAAACAGGACCGATTCGATTCTCGGGAACTGACCCAGGTACTCAATGGCCTCTTTGGGTCTTAAAGCACCGGCAGCCAGGACCTGCATGGCTATTGGCCTGAACTCTTTTTCATTCAGGTATTTTTCATAGATCTCTTTTCCTCCAGACATCCTGAATCCGATCTTATTGATGGAGGAGCAGATCACCGGATTCGAAATTCCCTGTGCTTCAAGTACATCATATAAAGCAGGCATATTCATGGTAATGTATCCGGGTTCAGCATTATAGGTCTTCTTAATGTACTCATGATACTCCGAAAACACATCGTACATCTTCAGACCGAGAATCAGATCAACCAGCACGTTCTGGATAAAAATAACAGGAGTTTCAATTCCTTTAAACATCTTCATCTCAGCATCGATAAGGATCTGAATTAACTTAACAAAATCTTTACCCAGAAACGCCACACTTCCTTTGGCAAAGGTTGAAAAAAAGTTACCGGGCACATATTGCTTTATGGTACCCATTATACCCAGTTCAGTTACTGCATTGGCATACTTATGGGCATAAGGCATACATGGGAAAATTTTAAAGCCCTGATAGGATCCTGGATTGTCAACAATGTGTTTACATATATTGGCAATCCGGTCGTGGGTGGTACACATAAACGTGTTAATGCCCGTTTCGATGGACTGATCAAGAACCCGAATAATTGCTTCATCGTCCTTGAAACGTATGGATTGCGCCCTGGATTTTTCATCTGACGAATGGTTAACCGCAAAAAACTGGTTATCTCCAAACAATACTTTTTCCATTATTGTGCTATTTTGTACTATTGGTAATCATTTCAATAACTGTATCGGTATAGTGTCCCTCCTCAAATGAGTTCTGTTCCACCTGCATATTCTCCCTGATACATTTCACGAAGTACTCAATTTGAGCACTGTACTCTTCACCCCGCAAATAAAACTCAACCGGTATGGCCAGATCAGTGATGTATTTAATGGTCCACCCCTTACCCAGACCCTCTTTAACAGATGCCTCTTTAAGATAGATCTTAATTTCAGTGGCATCGCAAACTATTTTCCCCTTTTTTCCCTGCACCGTTAAAGAGGTGGACATCTTACGGTAGGTTTCATCGCTCCAATTCACCAGCAATGTACCTGTTAGTCCGCTCTGCAACTCCATCAGGGAGTATACGGCATCTTCCACCCCTTTGGAATAGATACTTTTCAACAGTGAACCATGGATCTTTACGGGCCGATCTATCACTTCCTGAAGTAAGTTGATCACATGGGATGCATAGTCGTACAAGCATCCTCCTCCCTCTTCAGAATTTGATCGCCAGGTCCCCCCCTTTTCCTTTGTTACTACAGGACCGTAAGCTTCACCGCTAAAGTGTACCAACTCTCCCAGTACACCAGCTGATAGCAATCGTTTTAACTCACGGAATGTTCCGATAAAATGATTATGGAAACCAACCTGATTGGCTACTCTCTTCTGATTTGCAAGCTGAATAATTTCTTCACCCTGCTCAATGCGCAACATAAAAGGCTTTTCACAAAAAACGTGAAGCCCCTTCTCCAGGGCATATTTTACCATCGGATAATGCAATTTTGTGGGAGTGGCTACGACTACAAAATCCAGGTTCTCCTTATCCAGCATCTTTTTGTAATCTGAATAGGTGGATATGTTACTGAATTTTCTGAACCCACTTAGAACCACTGAAGAGGTATCACACACTGCTACAAGCTCAACGTCCTTTTGCGCTGCAACTATGGATGCATGAGAGAGCCCCATCTTACCAAGGCCTAAAACTGCTCCTTTAATCATATTTTTTAAGCTTTAAGAATATTAATAATACATGCCAGAAAAACTTCATCTGATTGCCAATGTTTCGCCTGAATATCTCAGGTCGCATAAAAATACGTATAAACCATGCCAGTTTTATCTTAAACCAGAATGGACGTATCGCCTTTTGTGTCCCGGCATACCAGTCAAATACATTTCCTATGCATACAATAAGTCCTGCATCAAGTGTTTTGTAATGTTGTATGGCCCACTTCTCCTGTTTGGGACATGTCATCCCCACAAAAAGGACATCGGGCTTAAACTCATTTATTTTTTCGGTCATGATCTGGTTATCCCCTTCAGAAAAATCGGGTTTAAAGGGAGGCGAAAAAGAATCAAAATTTATACTTGCATACTCCTTCCGGGTGCGCGATTCCATTTTTGCCAGGGTCTCTGTAGTTGATCCCAGGAAAAATGCCCTGCCTTTTTCCTCTTCAACCCTATCCATAAAGTGATAGAAGACATCGGGTCCCTGATTTGCCTTAATGTTTTTACCCTGTAACAACAAAGATGAAAAGGCAAAGTAGACTCCATCAAGGACCAGGAAATCGGTGTTCTTCAATGCCTGGTTGAACTCTTTGTCCCTGGTTGTGATTCCATAGGAGTTGGGACTGATTGTGTTGATTACCCTGCAGCTTCCATTTCTCAAAGGAATCTTGGAGAGGTCATCGGAGAAGACATTAAATCCTATTGTTTTTACAAAATTCACACTTAAATACAGGGTCTGTAAGTTCTCACTAAAGTATCTATTCTACGTGTATATCTGATTCTAGTTCCAATTATTTATCAATAGAATTAAAACTATTATAAAATATTACGATAATTGAATAGAATATGAGGATGATTGGGCTGGAATGGATGCTCTATAACCATGTGGATCAATGTCCTCCAGCAACGAAAAAGGACTTCACCGTTTTAAAGAATAATCCAAAATCTTTGGCTAGATTCCAGGTATCTATATAGTGAAGATCAAGTTCCATCCACTCTTCAAATGAGACATCGTGCCTGTTTGGAACAATTTGCCAGGTACAGGTTATACCAGGTTTAACGGAAAGCCGCCTTAGTTGCCAGCGCTCATACTGTTTAACCTCTTCTTCCAGGGGTGGGCGCGGACCCACGAGAGACATTTCACCCCTGATTACATTGAAAAACTGCGGCAATTCATCCAGACCGCTTTTCCTCAGGAATTTGCCTACAGATGTGATCCTGGGATCATCTTTAATTTTAAATACAGGACCGTCAGCCTCATTTCGCGCTTTCAGCTTTTTCAGCTGTTCTTCAGCGTCAACCACCATAGTTCTGAATTTAAACAACATAAACTTCCTGCCACGTAGCCCGATTCGCTCCTGATGAAAGAACACAGGGCCTTTGGAGCTTACCTTTATTATTAGGGCAATTACAAGGAATACGGGTAACAGCAAAATCACAGCCAGAATGGAGAAATAGATATCCCCCATGGATTTCAAGGTAAGTGACAGACTATTGGATGGAACATCAACAATGGACAGGTCCTTGGTTTTATTAAGTGTCTTAAGCTGAAATTCCGTGGGATCCAGGGGTGAGACAGATGACTGCAACCTGAAGATAACTCCCACTTCATTACAGATACCTACTACCTCTTTAATAAGGGTAATGTCTACATCTCTCCTGCAATAGATAACTTCATCAATGATTGAATTATCGATGGCCTTCTTAAGATGCTCCTGGCCGGTAATGATATTGATCTGGGATCCGTACTTGGCTTTAATCAGTTTGGAGTCAGTGAGAATAGAAACAATTTTAAATCCCCACTCTTTTTGGATCAACAGGTTTTCAATGACACCATCTGAAAAAGCATCTGCAATAATTAATACATGGTGGGTGCTCCTGCCATAATATCGGTATGCCTTAAGAGCCTTATAAGCAAAAAGTCTGAATAGGAGTGTCAGGCTGTATAAACTAGCCACATATACCACGATCAGGAATACGGGTAGTGAGGTGAGCCTGAAAACTACTTTGACTGCAAGCAACCCAATAAATACTATAAATGTGCTTCGTGCAAACTGAAAAGCTAATGTAAGGCTCCGCTGAGTGCGGGGAATTTTTGCCATGGCCGTGATCCTGGACAAAACGTACCACGACATCAGGACAAAACCAAAAAACAAAATAGCCTCAAACCTCTTCACTTCCATTTCCGGGATGAGAAACCTTTTGGTTATCCAGATTGCCAGAGGAAATGTAACAATAACAAGAAGCAATTCCACCATGTCAATAAAACCCTTGGCGCGTCCCTTATTGTTAAGCCTGTAATCTTTTATTTTACTATATACGTGTGTCATTCCAAAAACTATCTATTGGCTTTCGTAGATCTAATTTCAACATTTTATATGGATTATAACGCTAAATAAGTGTTAAGGTTTCCCCCAATTTGACAAATCGGGGTATTAAAAAACTCAATGAATCATTTAATAGGATAAGATTCATGATATCTTTGGTATTACGAAATATGGAAAGTGCTCATTTTCTCATATTTTTGGGTATGTTTGTCATATGAAAAACAGCATTCGTCAATTCTAGTCAATTTTTAGCCCGGACTGATTGACAATCTTTGCTAACTTCGTGTATATGGAAGACCTCATTATTATACCCACAGATAAATCACTTGCCGTGGATATATCCTATGGGATTCTGAACTTCACTGGCAGATCCATCTTAACTGATCCAAAAGTTTTTTTTGATCCCATCCTCACCTGGGTAAATAAATACATCAAGAACCCTGCTGAAGAAACTGTCGTAAATATAAAACTGGAGTACATAGACACTGCATCCACCCAGTCCTTATATCAGATCCTTCGTCAATTGAATGGTGTAAGATCTAAAGATTTCGTTTTGATGATAAACTGGTATATAGAGGATGCAGATCCCGAAATGCAGGAACTGGGCGAAATGATCGAGCAGCGCATGGGCATAGAATTTCAATATGTCCCCTACTAATTTTCTAAATCCTACCCTGAAATTCAACGCAATTTCAATAAAAAGTCCTAAATTCGGAAAACCTCAATTAATAACAAGTTTACCGGACTATCTATGGGAGAAGATCAAACCAGACTTTCCAGTGCAGAACTGGAAGAGTTATGCCTGAAACAGAATATTATCATTGAGCGTAATGATCCGTTCAATAATTCAAAAATCTACCTTCCCAATATCGAAAAGATCAATAAAATGATCCGCGAATTCGATTTTCTGGTGGATGGGTCTTCCAGGGGCAAAGCCGTAAATGAAATAAGCAAAATCGAACGCTTTCTTTACGACAATGAGGAAAATGCTGATATCAGGAGTAAGTTCCTGGCCACCTATTACTCCAATGCCTCCATGTATATTGAAAATCACCGTAGATTACTGGAAGACAAGCGGTCAGAAAACTGGAAGTACCTGTTTGTGAACTACTTTAAAATGGAGGACATCTATAACTACTTCAATAAGAAATCCAGTGCTTCTGATTTTTTTAAGGATTATTCCATTTTCAACGATCTCATCGATCTCACCTATAACGTGAAATTGATGGAGTATCTGCGGAGCCAGGTGGAGCTTGAGATTCCTATAGATAACGATACGGATTTGCCTGTTAAAATTGAAGAATCCAACCTCAAACTTGTGATTATCAACGAACTGGGGCTAATTGACAAACTAAAGAATCAGATCTCAGAAAATACACTTCCCAATCTGGCAAGATTTCTGACAGCCCTTTGTTATGAAGACCCTTCGAACTGGAGAGATGTCCTGCTAAAACTTAAGAATTTGAATTTACAGAACGACAAAGACCTGCTGACCGAACTGAATTTGAATAAAGCGCATGAAATTATGTCTCTTTTTGGTATTGAATTGGAAAAGGAGTAATATTATATTTGTAATCATATCAAACCTCTGAAATTATTACAGGATGGAAAACATCACGATCGAACCCACCAAAAAATCACTGGAAGTTGAATGCGCACCCGGCTATTTTAAACTATCTGGAAATTCCATACTTTCCGATCCACGAAAATTCTTTAAGCCAATTGTGGAGTGGGTAGAGGAGTACATCAAGGAACCAGAAGACAAAACCAACATAGACCTGAAACTGGAATATGTGGATACAGCATCTGTCCAGAGTGTATTCGATATCATGAGGATGTTTAAACCACTTCAGGAGAAAAACAAGGAAGTTGCAGTGAACTTTTACTTTGAGTTTGATGACCCGGAGCTTCTGGAGCTAGGAGAGATTATGGAAGGTCGCCTGGGAATCAAATTCAATTTCATTGAGTACCAATAACAATACAGGATGACTAATGTGCTAAACCGCAGGGCGTTCCTGGGCACAACAGGCGCCTTTGTGGCTGGAACTCTAATGGCCTCACCTCTGGCCAGGCACGCCTACTCCAAGGGCCAAAAAATAAAAGCAGTACTTGTGGGTACAGGTGTCAGGGGAACCTCCTTCTGGGGAAAGACGCTGGTGGAGAATTTCCCGGACATTCTCGAATTTGTGGGACTCTGTGACATCAATCCCGGTCGCCTGGAATATGCAGCTAAATATATGGGAGTGGGTTGCCCCCTGTTTGCCAGTTTCGAGGATATGATCAATCAAACCCATCCCGACCTGGTAATCGTTACCACCATGGACTCTACCCATCATGAATTTATTGTCAAAGGGCTGGATATGGGCTGTGATGTGCTCACCGAGAAACCTCTTACCACCGATGAGGATAAATGCCAGTCCATCCTGGATGCCGAGCGCCGTACCAATCGAAAGGTGATTGTAGGCTTTAACTACCGGTGGGGACCCTACCCCACCAAGATCAAAGAGCTTTTACAATCTGGCTCTATTGGCCGGATCACCTCCGTTGATTTCCATTGGTATCTGAACACCTATCACGGGGCATCCTATTTCAGGAGATGGCACGGCCTGCGACAATCGGGAGGAACCCTCTGGGTACATAAAGCCACACATCATTTCGATCTGCTGAACTGGTGGCTGGACAGCGATCCCGAAGAGGTTTTCGCTTACGGGGATTTGGAATATTATGGTTCCAATGGCCCTTTCAGGGGAGATAAGTGCCGTACGTGTGACCACAAAAAGGAGTGTAAGTTCTTTTGGGATATCACGAAGGATAAGAGATCCATGGATCTCTATGTGAACAATGAACAGCACGATGGATACATTCGCGATAGTTGTCTGTTCCGTCCGGAGATCAATATTTATGACAAGATGTCGGCACAGATTAAATACCGTGACAACACCCTGGTCAACTACTCGCTTACCACCTACTCTCCTTACGAAGGCTGGAAAATTGCTTTTAACGGAACAGAGGGCCGCATCGACGCCTGGCTTGACATTCCATTTATGAAAGGCGAAAATATCAGTCAGTCCGACATGCACGAACTTGAAATGTCCCAGCAGGATGAAAATCTTCATTCCGAACCTGTGATTGTACACAAACTGTGGAACGATTTCAAAGTGGAGCAGGTAAGCTTTTCAAAAGGAGGGCACGGCGGAGGAGATAAATTATTGCACGACCAGATCTTCAGGACTCCCGGAAAAAAGGATTCCTTTGACAGGCCAGCTGGTGTTCGTGATGGAGCCATGTCCATTCTCATAGGAATTGCTGCCAGGAAGAGCATCGAATCGGGGCATCCGGTCCGTATTTCAGAACTTACTGACCTGGAACCCAGGGAAAGAAGGATATGATTCTAGATTATCCCGGATATTTCAGGCTGCATCTCCAGGAGATAGATGAGCTAATCGAAACCAATTAAAACTCGCCATGATAGACAGACGTAAATTTATACAGGCCGGAGCAGCAACTGTTGCCGGAACTGCACTGATGGGCTGCAGCTCAAATGAGCCTGCTTCCAAAACCACAGAGACTCCTGCAAATATCAGGCACAATCCCATAGGGGTCTCCACCTACTCCTTCTGGCAGTTTAACCGACCGAAGAACGATCCTCCCATTGAGGAGATTATCGATCATGTGGCCGCCATGGGTTTTGATGGAGTGGAATTATTGCTGGTGCAAATGGCCTCAGATGAAACCTCCTATCTGAATAAACTGAAAAAAAGGGCCTTCCACAATGGACTTGACATTATGGGTTTCTCAACGCATCAGGGATTTGTCAGACCTGATAAGGCCTACCGTGATGAGAATATAGCATTAACCATTCACCAGATTGAACTGGCATACCAGTTGGGGATCCCTACCATGCGAATCAACACAGGCCGCTGGGGAACCAGCGAATCTTTTGACCACCTGATGGAGAATAAGGGCATTGAGCCCACCATTGAGGGATACACAGATGAAGATGGCTTCAAGTGGGTCATTGATTCTATTCAGCAGTGCATCCCTACTGCTGAGAAGTGTGGAGTGGTCCTGGGATTGGAGAACCACTGGGGATTGGGAAGAACGGCTGAAGGGGTCATGCGTATCGTAAATGAGATTAACTCCCCTTGGCTTAGCGTAACCTTAGATACTGGAAATTTCCTGGAGGATCCTTATGACCGCCTGGAAATGCTCGCACCCCATACTTCGCTGGTGCAGGCGAAAACCTATTATGGAGGAGGCGAATGGTATACACTTGACCTGGACTATCCAAGGATCGGAGAGATTATGCGAAAGCACAACTACAAAGGCTATATCTCCCTGGAGATGGAAGGTAAAGCCGATCCCATGGAGGCGGTGCCTGAAAGTCTTGATGTGTTGCGCGAAGCATTCTATTATGAAATCTGATTGAATGGGATTTTATAAAAGCATCGCAGAGGTTTACAATAAGATCTTCCCTCTGAATCCCGGACAGGTAGCCTTTACAAATAGAACCTTTATCCAAACAGGAGATATAAGCCTCCTTGATATTGGGTGCGGTACAGGATCCCTCTCTCTCGCACTGTCAGCCACTTTCAAAACAGTTGTGGGAATTGATTTGGACGAGACCATGCTCGAAAAAGCAAAGATAGCTGAAGAGGATTCTACCCATTTGGAGTTTATCCGGTTAGATATGCTGGAGATTGATACCCGTTTTGATCCTGGAACATT
>Ga0164315_10000491_pt1 | contig 27475 bp, 28 predicted proteins | sample GuaBasSedimGuay6_FD_113737 | JGI IMG/M metagenome (GOLD analysis project Ga0164315, IMG submission 113737) | Subseafloor sediment microbial communities from Guaymas Basin, Gulf of California, Mexico - Guay6, Core 4569-2, 0-3 cm | ecosystem: Environmental > Aquatic > Marine > Hydrothermal vents... | reverse complement strand
TGTTTTAGGATAATAAATATCTTTAGTTTCTTTTGCATTATAAAGAGTTAAATATAATACACCATCAGCTGCTGATAAATCACTAACTCCATCATTAACAACTAATGTGCTATTGTTTACTAACGCACGAAGATCATCTGAACTTGCAATTTCTTCATATTCAAATTGATCTGACATAGTTAATTGTGATGCAGCAGGAATTGAAATACCAAGATCTTCAACTAACTGAATTGCACCAGCATTTTTTACTATCAGTGTCCACATTGCCATAATACTACCTCCAAGCTATTTCTAAATATAAAAGGGGATAGTCTACATTACCACTATTTACTAATAGCTTGGTTTGTATATAGTCCCCAAGGTTAACATCTATGTTTAAATTATCATTAATTTGTTGTGACACATTTAATAAACTCATATTATGTATCGCAGAAATAGCGTTGTTCTTTTTAATCTCAAATGCACAATTCGCCATATTTTGAGTTTGAGCTGTTATTGCAGTAATAGTTCCATTGCGAGGAATTTTATATCCAAGTATATTTGTAGGAATATTACTTGTTGTTTGTAACCATCTCTCTCCAGAAATGTTATTATGTTTAATACCAAAGGTTAAATTCTCTCTAGTAATACTGACCATTTTATTTCGGGTTGTATCAAAAAATAAAACAACCCCATCAGTATTTTGAACTAGATTGATATTAGGTCTTACGATATCTCTTAACATTTATTATCCTTTTAAGCAACTGCTTCTTTTAAAGCTTTTAGTGTAGTATCATCTTTATCAAGTACATGTTTCCAATAAGCTCTAATTGAATCAATGTCGTCAGCCGCTGTTACTTTTCTATTATATGGAATACCAATACTAAATGTATATGTATGTCCATTTGATATTCTTGAATTAAACCATTTAGTTGTTATTGTTTTTCCGCATTTTGTTACAATCTTATTTGTGACTTCTCTAAGAAATTTTTGATATTTATCAGAATCATCAACTACATTTTTATGAACTAAATCAATTTTAGTTTTATCTTTTTCTTTTAAGAATTGTTTCCAAGAGGTTCCTAATAATTCATCTTCCCCAGCAAACCCTAAATCTTTTGCAAGTTTAAAACTACATGATTTTATATTCATGTCTCCATCAAGAATTACCATATAAATATTAGAAAAATCAAAAAGATCTTTTAAACTCATTCTAAGATTATGTTCATAATATTCATATTTTTGATGAGCAAGACCAACTTTTAATAATACAGCTATTCGATTTAATAGTTTATTTAAATCGAATGGTTTTTTAATAAAATCATATATATAATCATAATGTTGAAAACACTCATATTCGTAGTCTTTACCAGACATAAATAAATAAGGTTTATTATATTTATTCTTAAATAATTCGTGAGCGACTTCATTACCTTTCAAAGTAGCATCTAATTCAATGTCGATAATAAACAAACAAGTTTTATCAATCATAGGATGTTCTATCATATCTATACATTTACTAAATGTATAGATATCTACATCTGGAATTTTTTTATTCAGGTATGTTTTTAATATAGTTGTAATTTCTGTTTCATCATCCAGAATAAAAATTTGTTGTTTTTTATCATCGTCCATTATAATACTCCCAAAAAAAATTGTTCGCGATTTATTTAACTCCTATAAAAGTTGCGACTGCATCAATAATATCACTTTTTGACCAGATTTTTTCCAACGCAGTAATGAGAGCAATAATAACAACTACTAACCCACCTGAGATAGCTATTAAATGATATCTTAATTTTCCATGTTCTTTTACATTATCTACTCGACCATCAGTAACATTTTTAGTTATACTTGTAACACCACTATTACATAATGCATTATGTTCTGATAAGGCATCTATTATTACTTTTAATTGACTATTGACTTTTTGTTGTTCAATAGTAATATCTTTTATATTTTCAACAACTTTGACTTGTTCTTTAATTAACGTTTCTTGTCTATCATGTAATTGAGTATTATACTTTACATTATTCTCATAAGATTTCATCATCAAAAATACATCATCTTTACTTAGAAGATCATTGCTCATGATAAAATCTCCTATTAATTATATATATTTAAAATGTATGGCATGGATACTACTGAGTAACTATGTCTATCATCTTTTAATTTTAGTTTTCTAATATTTTTATTTTGACGATACGCAGCATGTACCCAACCATTAGGAAAATATTCAGCTATTAATTCTCTATAATCTAAATTTGTATGAATCCATTTTATTACGTCAACAAGTCTAACTTTAGAACTAACAGGTTCAAAGTCGATTGCTTCTCCTCTGGTGTGATTTGATTTAGCAGAACTGCCAACTTCTAAGCATAGTTGTACTGATCGAAATCCAGAAGTGATTCTAATAGGACCAAATTTTTCTCTTACAGGTTGAATAATATTACCAGCAACTCTTTCAATAGATTGCCATTGTTGTTCATTTGGTATATTTCTAATTCCTAATCTTAGCGCCGTAGCAGACCTAACAAATTCGTTATATCTAAAGTTAGGTGCCATTGGAAGTTTATCTTCTAGATTTCTTAACATTGTGATTACCCCTTTAACATTTCTTTCGTTACACTTAAATCCTTGATTTCCCAAGCATCCCAGCAAAAATCTCTAATGTAATCATAAGATAAATAACCATAACCACTTTGACCCCAACTAGTTCCCCAAGAATTTTTAAATTTAAACATTCTGGTTTCTGGGTTCCAGCCCACTAAACAAATTGCATGTCCGCCATACATTTGATTTGGATCAGATGGATAATTAACAATTCCATTAGATGTAGCATAAAACATTTCTAAGAAAACAGCAACACCAATTGCTAAAGGACCATTAGTTCCAAGAGAATTAATTATGTCTTCTGGAGAACTCATTCTAATATATTCTCCACCAAGTGCCCATTTAGAAACTAGGTTAGCCCAACGTTTTGGTTTACCAACATAACTATCATTATATGGCCAAGCTTTTTCACATGGAACACCAACTCTATTTAAAATCTGCATAGCAAATCTAATTGAGGTTCCTTCCTCGCCTGGCCAGTAATCTATTTCTTTACATTTATAATACATCCACTGTTCGGATAGATCATAATGTTTTGCTGCTCTTTTATATTTTTTACCTTCCATTAATTCTTCAAGATGCTCTTGTTGTTCTTGCCATTCTTTCATAGCAACGACAGCGAACCCAACACAAGAACCAAGACTTCCTTGATTTTTAACTGGACTCATTTCTGAGGTATAATCTATCATATTAGTAGTAGCTTGAATTTTCTCTAATATAGGTGCAGTGAGTTTTAAAGGTTTATGATCTTTAGGATCATCATTATCTTTTTTATAATTCAAAATATATTTAGCAAGTAAATCACTTGAAACTTTTTGAATTGAAGGTTTATAAGATTTAGATGGTTTTATTAATTCAGGTGATTTTGTAACACCTTCATCAATCTCATAGTATACAATATTATATTTATCAATTTCTTCTAATATTAATGTTTCCATTTCTGGATCACATTTAATAATTAAAGGAGTTCTAACAGTTTTATTTCCAACTTGAATTAAAAACCCTTTTTGTTTAATATGTATTGTTTTCATATTTTAGATCTCCAATAATTTAATCTCTATAAATGTGACCACTATAAGAAATATTTTCATATAAATTAGAAAGCTTAGAACCAATAACATTAGATGATTCTTTAGAATAACTTTTTAGATTATGCTCTAGAATATTTAATTTTTCTATAAAAGCATATATATGATTTACTAAACGAACTTCCGTCGGATCTGGATCATTTTTATTTTCCAGAATCTCAATCAATTTAGTTAATTGTTCAAACGTATTTTTGGTTTCGTTCTGATGAAGTCCCTCTAAAAATATTTTTGCTTTGTTGTGAGAAGTACCTGACATAATTAATTTTCTCCTAAAAAATCAAACCCCTATATATAAAATTATAGCATTATTTTTATATTTGTTCTAAAGAAATAAATATGTAATTAGAATTTTTGAACTAAACCTTTTTTAAAATTTAGTTCAAAAATAAATTATATAATAGTAAAAGAGCTCCAATTTCCATGAGTTCTATTATTAGTATTTGACCAGTCAATACCATCCATAACAATTACTTGCCAAGTATAATTACCTGGAGATAAATTTATAGCGTATTGAAAATCGCCAATGTATCTGACATTAGATACAAATTCTTCAGCTGCATTTCTGATTTGAATTCCATAATATACAGTGAATCCTGGATCTCCAACAGCTGACCAAGTAAAGGTAGTATCAGTAGTAGAGCTTTCTCCTGGTGCTGGAGTAGATACATCATTATTAACAAAAGGTAAAGTTCTGTTAACTGTTTGTTCATCACTTTTTTCAAGAGTTTCTCCACCTATAGTAACTGAAAATGTATATGTTCCTAATTCTGGCGTAGTATCTGGCGTTTCAAATAAAATATAATTTTGATCTTCGTAAATATAAAAATCACCTAAATCATTAGTTAGTAATCCACTTGGTCCGGTAATACTAATTGCTGTAATATCAGAACCTAAAGCTCCACCATAACTAGGAAATATTATTTCCAACCATGATGTAGTTCCGTTAACACATTTTACGTTTGGCGTATAATTAAAATTAGCCATAATTAATCTCCTATCTTTTTTATAATAAAACAGTTTGGTCCAAATTCATATTGATCATCGAAGTCAGACGTTTGTTTAAACCCAAATTTTAAATAAAAAGGTAAAGCGCTTTTTCTTGGTAAACTCCACATGTATTTAAAGTCGAGTAGTAATGCTTTTTCTAAAGTAAATTTCATTAATTGTAAACCAATCCCTTTTAGTCTTTGTTCTGGATTTATATAGAATCCCCTTGACCTGCAGAATGTATCTGATGTTGGTAATAGAGTATTAACTCCAATAATTTCATCCCCTTCATAATAAGCAAAACAAATCGCTTTGTTGTTCATTAGATTAGGATTATATTTACCTAAATAATCAATGGGATTACTTTGTTCAATTTTTGATATTCTACCTTTCCATAACTTATTTTTCCATATAGGATATATAGTTTCAAAGTCTACAATTTTTATATTCATATTAAATTCCTTATATCATAATAATCAAACACTGTAACATCATGATATTTATATAATAACTCAGCTCCTTTTTTACTTAATCTTAATTGCTCATCTGATATAACAGGATCAAACCCCCAGTAAAAAGGACCGTGATATAAATCTTTTTTACTTTTATAATTATCCCATACCCATGTATTGGGTCTTGCTGATAACATAGTTAAACCAAAAGAAAAATGCATCTTATCATATGGAATTTTTTCAAGGAATATTTCCATCTCATCTATATCAGATTGTTCTAAGCAATCCCACCCCATTATAAATGGTAATTGAACTTGAATATCATTAGAATCAAATTCTGAAATAACATTAATGGTTTTAAGCATATCGTCAAGAGTTGTATTTTTATTCATATACTTTAACATTTTTTCAGATGGAAAATCAACTCCGAACATAAATTTAATTTGAGGACATCTATCTTTTTTATTTTTTAATACATCTCTTAATGCATCTCGTATAAAACTATCTGGTCTAAGAAATATATCAAACCTCATATTTTTGTTATAAGGAATTTCAAATATTTGTTTTATTTCACTTGGTGAAATAGAAGGTGTATATAAAGCTACTCTTTGAAATCCATTATACTCAACATCTAAAAATTCAAAATTAAGTTTTTTTCTTATTCTAGATCCTTGAGAGAAATTACAAAAATTACACTTTCCCCAATAACATGAACTCCTTATATTATATGTATAAAGAAGTGTCATAGAATGATCTTCACCAGGAGGTAAATCTAATCTCCATTTTCCTGAAAAATTAGGAACTCCAAAATGTTCCTCAACAGTTTCACCAAGGATATTCATATTAGAAGGAAATATAGAATAATCAACATAGAAGGTTTTAGGATTAGCAGATGGACCTCCAACCATAAATGTTATATTTGGATAATCAATCGCCCACTCATATACCTGTCGTAACTGACTAAAATAATAAGCACTAATATAAATAGTTCCTTTGTCAATAGGTAGTTTACTATTAAATTTAGTCTTTAAATTTTTTCCCATTGACATTGGTTGTTTGACATGTTTATTCCAAATGAAATCTCCTTTGGTTTTACACAAATCATATGTATCAGAAAATCCATTACATATTTCATAAAAAGAATGACCTTTGAATCTAGGATTAGTATCTTCAATTCTTGAATAAAATTGTAAAAATAATATATCTTTCATAATATATTTTCCTCGCTTTGCCATGTTACATTTCCAATTTGATGCAATAAAATTTCAGCTTCTTTATTTATTCTCATAGCTTCATCAGTTAGATAGGGAATATGTCCAACATATAAATATTTTTGAAACCGTTCTACTTCAATACCATTTGGAAATATTGTCTTTGCTGGAGTACCATTAAAACATTTAAGTTTCCATATAGAATTTAATTCAATTTCTCCAACAGTGTTAACAAAATATTTTAAATCTTCCACATCTTGTTGTATTAAATTTGGCCAGTTAATAATAGAATTACTAAATATTTTAATATTTTCATATTTATTTAGAACCTTTACCGTTTGAATAATATCATCTACAACTATACCTTTTTTCATAAATTTAAGCATTCTATTTGTTGGCATCTCTATTCCAAAATTTATTTTCATATTAGGAATAGTTCTATTTAAACCGCTTAAAATTCTATCCATTTCTTTATATATAGATGTATCACATCTTATAGAAAAATCATATTTTATATTTTCATTAAAGTAAAATTTTGGAATAAATTCTTCTAAGTTTTTTAATGACATTGCTGGTATAATAAATCTTATAGTTTTCATTTTATCGAAATCAATTTTTTCAAATACTTCATGTTCTATATAATTTCTATATCTATTATTAAAGTAATGACAATTACAAAAAATACAATTACTCCAATAACAGTCTGTCATGGTTGAGTAACTAAATATGATATTTTTAGTATTATCAATATTATTTATTCCTTTTAAATCTAAACCCCATTCTATAGAGTAGTCGGGTATTCCAAAATATTGTTCAACACTTAAAGTTGTAAATAAAATATTAGGTGGAATTTCCATTTTAAAATCATGACCAATTGAAGTGCAAGGTCCACCAACAACAAAACTAATACTAGGATTTTGCTCAGCCCATATTACTGATATATCAGAATGTATAGAAAGATTACTACTAACATAAACAGTTTTTATATTCGATCCAAATGTAAAAACTTTAGCTTCATGTTCTTCTAACCAAATAAATTCTCCGATATTTTGACAATAACTTAATGTATCAGAAAATCCATTAAATAAAGCAGTTTCGTTTTCGAGAAAAGAAGAATTATAAAATTGAATGAATAATGTATCTGACATATCATTGTCCTTTTTTTATATTGTGCCAATCGAATACAGTAACACCACAATCAAAAAGAATGTCAATTGCTTGTTTACTATAAGACATTTGTTCATCACTTATCTTTGGCATAAACCCATAAAAGAATGGACCTATATACTTTTCTGTCTTTCTTTCATATTCATCAAAAACTTTTGTATATGGTTTTGCTGTTAAAAGATTAACTGAGAAAGAAATTTTAATTTTATCATATGGTAGTTTATTTAAAAAATCTTTTAAACTATTCATATCACTTTGATCAAAATTATTCCAACCTAAAATAAATGAAAGACTAAGTTGTATATCTTCATTACCATATTGAGATATCATATTAATAGTTTTTAAAATTCCATCCACCGTAGCATTTTTATTCATATGTAATAACATTTTTTCAGAAGGAAATTCAACTCCTATAAAAAATTTAGTTTGAGGAAACTGGGTTGATCTTGCTTCAAATATTTCCTTTAAAGCATTACGTTCTGATTTATTTCCTCTTAAATAAATATCATATCTAACATCTTCTTTATACTCTAATTTATAAAATAAAGTTCTTAATTGAGAAGCAGTCATAGAAGGTGTATATAAATTAACTCTTTGTTTACCATCATATTGAACATCTTCAAATTCAAAATTTATTTTAGGTCTTTCTCTTGTTCCATATGAAAGGTTACAAAAAGAACATCTACCCCAATAACAAGAACTTCTTAATGTGTATGAATATGTAAGCCACATATCATGAGGTTCATCTGGCAATTCTAACTTCCATGGATATGAAAAATTAGGAATATTGAAATACTCTTCTACTGTTGAATCAACAATTATTAAGTTATTTGGAAATATTTTTGGATCAACTATATAATTTTTTGGACCAGCAGATGGACCTCCAACTATAAATTTTATATTAGGATACATCATCGCCCATTTATAAGCTTGATGTAATTGAGTTAAATAATAGACAGATATATAAACAGTTCCTTTATCAATAGGAAGATATACATCATCATTTATATGTTCATTATTTCCGTAACCCTTTATCTGCTTACTATGGTTAAACCAAAGAAAATCACCTTTACTTTTGCATAGGTCATATGTATCAGAAAATCCATTTGATAATTCATATAAAGACATTCCTTTAAATCTAGGATTAGTATTTTCAATCCTCGTATAAAATTGTATGAATAGAGTATCGTTCATGATTTAAACATCATCCCTATATACATTATATTTTTTAAATTTTTCATCATTATCCCAACTTAAAATACCTTTAGTAAAATCTTTAACCAATGGATATTGATATAAAATCTTCTTTATTTTTTTATTAATAATGATTTGTTCATCGCTCAAAGTATTAACATATCCATAATAGAAAGGACCTAAATGAATATGGGTTCCAATTCCAGAATATTTATCAAAAAATTCCGTATAAGGTTTTATAATCAATCTTGCTATATTCAATGTTATATTATTATTAGGAGGAATTTTATCTACAAAATTTTGAGCATCATCTAAATGTTTCTCATTTAAATTATCCATAAATAAAATATTAAATATCATTAATCTATGGTTGCTATCTTTAAAAATATCTAGAGTATCATAAACATCTTTCATAGTGATACCCTTACTTATAAACGTCATAACATTATCAGAAGGAAATTCCATACCTGTTACAAATCTCATTTGATGTTGACTAGTTTTAGGAACTAAATCTCTTAATACATCATTTTCTCCAGGTGCAGTTCTTATATATGTATCATATCTTATATCATTTCTTTCAGGTAATCTTGGTAATACTTCTTTCATTAATTTAGGCGACATAGAAGGACTATGAAGTCTTACAATTTTTAATCCATCATGTTCTACATCTTCAAATCCAAAATTAATATCTTCTCTTTTACGTTGTTTACAAAATGCATAATTACAATATTTACATTGACCCCAATAACATTTAGATTCTAATGTATATGCTAATGATATACTCTTACCTTTTACTTCTTCAGGTATTTTTATTTTCCACGGATATGAAAAATTTTCAATTCCAAAATAATCTTCTAAGCTTTCTTCCCATAGAGTCATATTAGAAGGAAAGTTCTCTGGCATTACATACATCTTTGAAAATGCGCCAGGACCTCCTACTATAAATTTTATATTAGGATATTTTTTCGCCCATACCCACATTTGATATAAATGACTAAAAACCATAACACAAGCATAAACAGTTCCTTTACTAAACGGTAATTCCATTTCTTCAAACTTTTCATATTGAACTGTATTACTTAGCATTCTTCCCATACTTGCCCAATGAAGACCACGATGTTCTACATAATAAAAATCTCCTTTACTTTCACAAAAATCATATGTATCAGAAAATCCATTACCTAAATCATAGTAGTCATGAAATCTATTTTTAGTAATAAACTGTAAAAAAATTGTATCTCTCATATTAAGTTCTCCATAAATTATTTTTTTAATGATTCTATAACATCATCATATAATGTTAAGGATTCGCAGTTATATCCTATATATGTATTCTTTATATAAGATTTTAAATCTGTAGAAATTTTAACTTTCTCTAAGCCATGATATTTTGGTCTGTTTAATATACCCGGAAAAAATTCTTTATAAAAATCATGTTTAGTATGATCACTCGGTGTTGATTTATTTTCATACATATTTTTAACTATCGGCATGGATAGATAAGATAAAATATTCTCAGGATTATATTTAAAAAATAAAGCAATTCCTTTTTTACTTTTTCTAATTAAATAAGATTGTATTAACAACCTATTTTCAAATTCTCTTATATACAATTTATTATTATGATGTTCTAATTTATGAAAAAAATCTCCTGCTCCTATTATTGGAAGACCTGGAATTCTATCCATAAACCACATTAGACATATAGTTACGAATGAAGTTGTTCTATATAAATCAGCATACTTTTTTAAATTTCCACTTCGCATATACCAATCAAAATCAAGTTCAAATAAAGTATATGTTAAATTATTTTCTTTACAATAATTAATAGCATAATCAATATCATGTTTATTTAAATCATCTTTTAATCTAAGTATAGTAATAACAATAGGAATCTTAGCCGCATTAAAACTTTCAATAACTACTTCGGAATCTAACCCACCTGAAAAACAAACATTTAATAATTCATCTGGATTATTTTTTTTAATTAAATGAGCTGTTTTAATACACTCTTCTCTCCAATCAGAATCAGGTGTATAACTACATTTACCATAATTACAAAACCATTTTTTATATTTGTTTGAATCATGTTTATGTAAATATAACTCACCTTCAAAACCATATTTGTGATGATTATTTAAAGTATAATCATACATAAAGTTCTCCTTACTATTTCTGTTGAATCATTTTATTGCATTCAGATTCAGTATAGTCATTTAATAACTTCCATTGCTTTCCAGTTTTAGTCATCATTACTTTTTCAACATACTCACATATTTCAGTTACCTCTGCTGAAACTGCTGGTGTATATCCTTTATAAAAATGTCCACTATATATTTTACTTTCTATATTGTCTTTCCACATTTCATGGACTTCGGTTCCAGGTGCACAAAACAATGGGTTTATACTAACTGTATGTGCTAGATTAGAAATAGAATCAGCGAATTTATTAAAATCTATTAAATCATCTTTAATTAAATTTGGCCATCCTACAATCATTAAATAATATAAATGTAAATCAGGGTTATGATATTTTTCAAACATTTTTATAGCTCGTATAATTTCTTCTAAAGTTATACCTTTATTCATAAACTTTAACATTCTATCAGATGGAAACTCTACCCCCATTCTAAATTTCATTCTTGGAAGTCGACCATTAAATTTTCCAAGATTATTATCCAATGCTCTAATTTCTTGATCATCACATCTCAAATAAAAATCATAAATTATATTTCTGTCATATCTCATTTGACCAAATACTGAATCCATATTATATTTATTAATACATGGTACATTTATCTTCGCTTGTTTCTCACCATTAAAATCAATTTCATCAATTACACTTAAATCTATATTATCTCTAACTCTCATTATTTTTTTAGGATAAGCACAAAAATTACATTTATTCCAATAACAATGAGAATGAACTTGATATGAAAAATAAATATTTCTTTTAGAATGTAAATTCTTTATTCCATCTAAATTTAAATTCCATCTTTGCGAAAATTCTGGTATATTAAAATATTCTTCAACTGTCTTTGTGGTTAATTCTAAATTAGGAATATGTATACAATCAAGTAAATCAGAAAATCTATCTTCAGTTGATTGAATTAATGGACCGCCACATAAGAAATGTATATCAGGATATTTTTCAGCATATTTATATATTATCCAAAGTTGATCAGTAAAGTAAATTGATACAAAAGCTTTTCCTTTTTTAAAAGGTAAATCTATAAGTTCTGGTTTCTCTCTATCTAACCAAATAAAATCTCCTTTATTTTTTAGATAATTATATGAATCACAAAATCCATTGTATAGTTGTAAAAAATTCTGTCTTTCCATATCAGAATAAAATTGTATAAATATTGTATTCATTTTAAGTCCTTAAATTTAACTGTTAATACTGGGGCACTATCAGGTCTATTAGAAGTGTGAAGAAAACCTTTTCTTTCTAACATCTCTTTTTGAAATGATGCATCTGGTAACCAATCTGGATTAATAGCATGTAAAATCATATTAGGAGTTGTTTCTAAATCTTTCATTTTAAAATTCCATAAGGTTCTGTTAATACCTTGCCCTCTAAATTTAGGAAATGTATACGCTCCATGCACATAAACTCTATCATCTAATAAAAAATCCATACATGTAAAACCTGCTAGTTGTTGATTAATAACAGCAGCATAATAATATGTAAATTTAACTTCAGCGCTATAAGGATTTCTTTTTAATGTCATTCCTTCTTTTTCATATAAATCATGAAATTGCATTATTAATTGTGGAGTGCATTTATTACATTCAATGGGAGATAAGATATCTCTAAGGTCATTGATATGAGTTTTATGGACGCCATTATAATCACCAAACTTATTTTCAAGATATGGACGATATAAATTATAATCCCATTCTTTAAATTTCTCAAACCCAGTATAGATAGGTCTTTTTGTCATATCCCAGAAATGATGATATAATTTATTTTTATCATAATAAGTGCTACACCCTTCACTTCTATCATCAGGGTTAGCAATGATTTCATGGTTTATAAATGACAACATTAATTCTGGAGTATATTGGAAAAATCCTGGACACCCTTCTTTATCATTTACCATATAATGTCTATACCAAGAAGCTATCTTTTCTTTCTCCCATAATTCCAATTCACAATCTGAATTTTGAACCATGTAACACTCACCTGCTCCAATAATAGTATACCCATCTACTTGATCTGATAGCCACATTGGTAATGCTAATTGAGGTGAAATACATTTTGACATTGATGCATATTTGTATAATTCATTGGACCAAAAGTCGTATATGTCTATATCTATAACCTTGTATTTTTGGTCATATTCAATGCAAAAATCAAAAGCATAACCTATATCATGTTCATTCATATCATCGTTAAAACGAGCTATTAGACAGGTTATAGGTATTCCTGCTTCTATAAAACTACGAGTAACTATTTCAGAATCAACCCCTCCAGATAACAAAATATAAATATCTTTATTAGTTGATTCTCTAATCAAGTTAGCAGCTCTGACACACTCACTTCTAAAATCCAAAGGATATCTTTCACATCTACCATATTTAACATTCCATACATCGTCAGGTGAAGTTCTCTGATTAAAGTATTCTCCATTATACCCAAATTGGAAATGATTGTTATGAGTTAAATTTTTCATTTTCTTCCTATAATCATAAACCGTTTAAAAGATACAACATCTAATTCATCAGCATAATAAAATTTTGAAAGTTTATATTTTAATTTTAATTCGTATATGTTTTTTACACAATTCACATGTTCTTTAATTGAGGTTAAATTATTAGATTGGATAGCAACTAAATTACCTTTGGGTATATTATCAAACCAAGTATTTTCCTTTATATGTTCTGATGAAGTATTTATAACTGTATCACAATCTTCATAATTCAATTCATTTATATCTCTATCAAATGATTTAAATCTCCAGTTATCTATTACATAATTAATATTTATTTCGTCAGCTATTTTTCCACATGATTCATCTAAATCAAATGAATGTATTTTATCAATGTTCATATTTTTAAATAACATTTCAGCAATTATAGCATACCAACCACCGAGTAAATAAAGAGTTCCATAATATGGACTTATCTTTTTTAATTCTTTTACTAACCATAGTTTACTATACAACTGACCTTTAGATAAACTATCAACATCAAACTCAGGATACATTTTCATTGCTTCACCAATGTTATTTAAGTATTCAAAACTAGTTGGAGCTTCTCTTAATTCTTTTCTTATCGCTTCCCACATGTCCATTTTAAATCCTTTAAATTTATTTATTAAGTTCTTTTTTAAGTTTAGTTCTTAAAGACTTATCATTACCTCTCATTTTTAAATTTATTTTATTATGAATAAGTGTAGGTAACATATCTACTAATATAGATTGTAATTCATGTTCTGGAATTTTTACTAACTCTTTAATTTGATTTACTATTTTACCAATTCTTATATCAATATTATTTTCTAAATCATAACTTTCATTGAACCATGTAGAAAATGTCATATATCCAATTGATCTTAAATACTCTAAATACCCTGGTGATGCAACTATGAAAAATGGATGAAGAGCAAAAATTGATTTTGTAGTTTTTTCAGTTAAAAAAATTGAACCTTTATCATATGTTGATTCAGTTATAATACTTATATATGTATCTAAAAAATGTTTTTTAACTAATGGCATAAATTCATTATACAAATCAATATTATCAATTGATATTGGTAACATATTTAAAATAGGATCATTTGAATCTTCTGTATTTATCTTATCAGATTCTATATCCATATCAGATAATGATATTAATCCAAATTTTAATAAGTCATTCTTATGTAAGTCTGTAGCCAATTTCCACCTATGATATTTCAAACGTCTATTATATGATAAAAATATTTTTTTTCTATTCTTTCTATTAATTATAGCATCTTTAAATCCATTCAAATCAATATCATAAGAGAAACTAGTATGTGACCAATATTCCCATATACTAAATGGTATATATTTTATATACCTATGATTTTTTAATTCTTTTTCATACTCAGGTGAACCACCAATTAAAACTATACTATTATAAGGTAAATTAAATCTAGTTATCCAAATATTTAATAAACCTGAAACCCTTTTTGATCCTTCAACCCATTCAGATGAAAATAATAATAGAATCTTACATTTTCCTTTTTTTATATCATCTAAAACTATTGTGTTTATATTAGGATTTTTATAAGAATCATTTTCCCAAAAGTTATGACTATCTACTTCTATAGGATAAAAATATTTACTATCAATCATATTAATATTCATATTCTCAATTTTTAAAGCATTTACAATACTAATAGTATTAATTGAATGCAATGGTGAGAAAGCATTATTATTGATATTATCTAGATCAAATGAGTCTACATCAGTTCCACTATCAAATGAAGGAAAATTATCATAACCAAAAATAATCATTTAAACACCTTTACATTATGTTCCATTTCAAATCTATGAGCATCTAGTTCATTATTAACTAACGGTTCACCCTTAATGTTAAGACTCGTATTTAAAACCATTGGACAACCAGTCTTTTTATAAAATTCATTTATCAAATTCCAATAACCAGGTTTCTCTTTTTTGTTTACAGTTTCAACTCTTGAGGTTCCATCTACATGAACTATTGCTGGGTATTGTTCTGGGAATTTACATCTAGCAACAAATTGCATATAAGGTGTTTTCTTAACTGGCATTTCAAAAAAGTCTTGAGCATATTCTTCTAATATAGAAGGCGAGAATGGACGAAATTTTTGACGATGTTTAATATCATTAACACGATCTTTAATATCATTACCACGAGGGTCAGCTAATAAAGATCTATTACCAAATGCTCTCGGTCCAAATTCAGCACGACCATTAGCAACTCCAACAATATTACCTTTAAGTAATTCTTTTAATAAAGGTTTAACTGGATAATCACCTTCTATGTTATAACCAAGATAAGGACCTTTCCAATTTAATCTTCCATTAATAGCTGCAGCACAACCAATAGCAGAACCTGAATCTCCAGGATTAGGCATGATCCAAATATCATCAAAGTATTTAGGAATATTTCTATTAGCTAAACAATTTAAAGCAACACCACCACAATAAACTAAATTTTTCATATGAGTATTATGTTTAGCAAAAAATAATATATCATCAATAACTTCTTCTGTAACAGCTTGAACAGATGCAGCTAAATCCATTTCATTTATAATCTTCTCATCATAATCTGGTATACCTTTATGAAGATTTTTTCTTAATCTACATAAATAATTTCTATTAAAATATTCTTCTTCAATTTTTTTCTTATATATTGGTTTGCCCCAACCCGCCATACCCATTAAAATATATTCATCCTCATTTGGTTTTAATCCACATGCATCAGTAAATGCTGTATAAAATAGTCCAATAGAATCGGGATAATTTCTAGAGAATTTAAGTTTTAATTTATCACCTTTAGCTTCCCATATAGTTAATGTTTTCCATTCACCAATAGCATCAATACAAATTATACAAGCTTCATCAAATGGTGATGTAAAATACCCACCTGCTGAATGAGATAAATGATGATCTATATATTTGATTTTTTTAGTAGGTAAGTTGAATTGTTTAATATAATTGCTAAATAGATTTTTAGTTTGAAAAACCTCACCGTATTGACCGGCATAAAATTGTCTCGTCTTTTTTAGATAAGGTCTTTCATAGAAAGCTATAATATCTGGTTCGCCATAACTTAATGCATCATCTAAAATTTCTTGATTTAAATACGGATCATTTTTTATTCTAGAATATCTTTCTGCATGTGATGCAAATAATATTTCTTTTCCATCTACAAAAGAAACTGCAGCATCATGACTTAAAGCACTAACTCCTAAAATTTTCAATTAAATTCTCCTATATTAAATTGTTTTCTACAATATAATTTCTAATGTATTTTTCCATTTCTATATGTGATCTTGCTGATGGATGTCCAAATTTACACATTATTTTAGGATCATCTTTTATATCTTTAATCATTTCACTAAAGATTCCTTTATTATTAAGACCAATATGATGAACATATTCTCTTGGGTTTATATCAAACCCTTTTTCTTGTATTGTTGAAGGATATAAAGAGAATATTAAACTTGGTTTTTTTCTTAAAATTCGTTCATTTAAAATTAAATTTAAAAAATTTATTTTTTCAATTGAGAATCTATATTCATCAAAACAAGTTTCACGAAATTTAATATATAAATTTTTCTTCCATTGAATGTCTTCATTACTTGCAAGATAATCAATGTCAAATGCTTGTTGTATGTATCCAATATTGACGCATGAAGATGCAATTTGCATATCTTTTCCAGTTAATAAAAATCTTGGTTCATAAGTCATTTGCCATATTAATAAATCTGCTTCTAATAAAGTTTCTTTGAAATCAGGTAATTTATCAAAAACATACGTAAATTGTTTATACCTAAATCCATTATACATAGTTTGAAAGAAATCAATCCCAACTCCAATTACAGAATAATTATATAAATTAATATCCTTAATATTTTGTTTTAAAAAAGATGGCCATGCTCTGTTATAACAATCTTCTATATATTTCAAATAATCACCATCATAACGTTTCATTAAATCTTTCCAATGAACTTTATTAGCTTCTTTATTAGCTTCCATTATGTACCCTATTTTAAAATTAGAATCATTTATAAAATCCCAATACCCAGGTATTATAAACTCATCTGGAACTTCAGCTCCGGCAGAATAACTACAACCTAATATTATTACATTTTTCAATTTAAATCTCCTAATATTTATTTATACAAGAATTTATTTTTTTTTCGTTTTTCAATCATCTCTTTTTTTATTTTTCTTTTATCTAAAATTTCTTGTAATTTATAATACGGCCATTTTAAAAATTCATATAGTTTTTTCATTATGCTAATCCATTGTTTTTTATAAAATTAAAAATATAATTTGCTATTGCCTCATGTGATTCTTCTGATGGATGTTTAAATTTATTAAATGCTATTTCTCTCGGAACAATTCCTTTTTCTAATATTGTTCCAAGAATTCCTATATCACCATTTTCATAACCAGACCAAAACACATATTCACCAGTCTCTTGTTTAAAATTATGTTTTTTTAAATCTGTAGTATAAATAGTTATAAATAAAGTTGGTTTTTTTCTAAGTTTTCTTTCACTTATAATAAGATTTATAAAATTTATTTTTTCTTGTACATATCTCTGTTCATCAAAAATTCCTTCATAATAATCAACTGCTATATCACGTTTCCATTTTGGAATATTAGATGGGTTATTATTAAATGACATACGAAAATTTTGTATACCAACACAGAACATTCCTAAAGCTTCATTTTTCATAGTATAATAAAATCTTGGTTCATTAGTAAGTTGCCATATTAATAAATCAGATTCTAATATTTTTCTTTTTAATCTTTTTCTAATTTCATTAATCTTACAAAACCTAGCATTTTGTCCCATATAGTTTAAATTATATAAATATTGAACATAATCAATTCCTGATCCACCCAAACTAAAATCATTAATATTAACACCTTCAACAAATAATTTTTTAAATTTAACTGGCCAAGCTAACTTTCTACAATCATCAGCATATTTTAACATGTCATGATTATAAATTTTCATAACTTTTTTTACATGTTCATTAAATTGATTTATATCTATTATTCCATATGGATGATCTTTTCTAAAGTCATAATAATTATCAAATAAATGTTTATCATATAGTTCAGAACCTTCTGTATTGCTACAACCTAATATTGCTATATTTTTCATAGAGTTAATCCTAGTTAAAAGTATCAGTTACAGGACGAGGGTTTGAAAATTTCTTATCAACTAAAAAAGTTTTCATACTTGAAATTAAAGTTTTAGTATCGTATAGAATTCTGCTATTATCTCTTAATCTATATAAATTAGATTCAAGTGAATTTATAACATTCGTTAATTCTTCTTTAGATAAATTATGAATAGCTTTTCTTTCAGGATAATATAAATAATTAAAATTTATAGATTCTGTTATATCAGCATTTAGATACTCATTTAATTTTTCATATAAATCAATTATATCCATAACATTTGCTTTATATAATGTTAGCACTATACTGATATTAGATGTATCAATATTGAATCTGGTATTAATCATATTTTTTAAAAAATTAAAAGTTTTAACTAATCTAATCCAAGTTCCTCCTATACGAAGTTTTTCAAATTTCTCTTCATATGAATCAACACTAACAGTTAATCTAATTCCTTTAAATTTTTCCCATATAGAAATCTCTTCCTCTGTTGGTATTATAGTTCCGTTAGTATTATAAAGTAAAAATAAATTTTTATTAGAAAGACTATCTAACCATTTAAAATGAGTTTTATTTAATAATGGTTCTCCTCCAGCTATATCAATTCTAAAAAAACCATTTGTTGAATTAATTTTTTTATATTGATTAATATCTTCTGCCCACTTACTAGAAAGCTCTAATTTATCATAATCTTCTTTACTTAAAGTTCCATTTTTTAATTGATGAACTGCTGACGTAGTTGAGCAAATTGGAGAGCATATAGTACATCTTAAATTACAAACTCTACCAGTTTTTATTTGTAAATACTCTAATGAAACTTCTTCTAATTCTGAATTTAAATGTTCGTAATCAACTACATCCTGAAGTCGTTTACTTTCACGTCCTTCTTCTTCAGCAAATTTACATTGATTACAACCATCTGGCCAAACTCCTTTATTAAATTGATCTCTCCATTTTTGATGATGAGTTTTTAAATAAGATTCTACATTGGCAACTTCAGTTATATTTTTTTGTTTATCAATTTTATGTACAAATAAACAACATGGGGTTAAATATCCATCTATATCAATATGAATAGATTTCCACATTGACATACAATATATTTTTTTGTCATTCATATTTAATCCTCTGTGATTGGAATATTTTTATACCATTCATATGCTTCTTTATCTATAATCTTTAATATCTCTTCAAGTGGACGTTTAGATATTAAATACTTATCTCTAAACATTGCATTATGTTTAACTCTAATTAAAAGTTCTTCATTATCAAATATATGTAATTTTTCAGATCTTTCAACTATGTATGATTTTAATATTGAAATGCTTGCTATTGCATTTCTCAAATCAGTCTTTTCAAATCTCTCAATTGCATGTCCAACTACTCTATCAAATATGTGTTTAGGAAATAATCTTACATCTAATAAACCCTGACTTAATTTAGGGTAATGATCTGGTTCACATAAATATTTATGATTATGAAGGAATGGATCATATGGTTCATAAAAATCAAACCATCTATCAATGTCTAATATTACAGGTCCAGATAAAATAGATGCTATTCCAAGTTGTCTATTTTTATTTAAATATTTATGATACTCTTTCCAGTTATTTTCTATTACAGACCACTTACAACCATCTCTTGTATACTCAATAGTTTCATGAGTTCCATCTAAACTTGGTTGCATGCTTGGTTGAAATTTTTCTAACATTTTTGGAATAGATTGTCCATTTTTATATAGCTGAGTATAATTAGTATTATAATGCATGAAGATTTTACTAACATATTCTTTATATTCAGGATCTTTATATAACAAATTCATTTCATCTATTACCGCCCAATGTACATAAGATAACATTGGTTCTCCACCTGCCCAATAAATATTCTTTAATCTTTTTTCTCTAACAGCTTGAATCATTTCATCAGCCATATTCTTTTCAAATTCTTTATCAATGTTAGGAGCATTTCTATTGTAATTTGGATCTATTTTTTTATTTAAACTAAATTGTTTAGAACTATAAATATCACCACAACTAATACATTGCAAATTACATGTTATAGTTCTGTAATCAAAATATTCTGGTAAAAGATCTATCGACCCATCTTCTTTAGTATCTTCTAATAACTTTTCAATTCTATCTTTATAATGATTATTTAAAATTTGTCTTAATGATATAATCTTAGAATTTTCAATTGCATAACAAGCCGAGCACTCTTTTATTTGTTCCCCTTTTATCATGTTCAAACGCACTGATTTCATAAAAGAAGAATTCCAAAACTCTTTAGTTGTAGTCTTTTTATATTCATCTATATCTAAAGAAAGACAACATAATTTTCTTTCATAATGACTTCCTATATAACTATGAGTCCATGGATGAGGACAAATTGTATTATTCATTATTCTAAATCCTTATTTTCAAAAGCATTAATTGTTATATACCAATTGTAAGCTTCTATATCTACAATTTTTAATACATCACCAAATGATCTCTTTCCAATTAAATATCTATCTCTATTTACTACTAACCATTTTAAACGCTCAATTAATCTTTTATCTTCATAATGTTCTGTATTCTCTTCTCTCTCAATTCTATGAGCTTTTAAGATATCAATGTTATCGTTTCTGAAGTTAATTTTAGTTTTCTTAAATTCCTCAATAGCATTATCTATAACTCTATCAAATATATGTTTAGGAAAAAATTTTATATCTAATAAATTAGTTGATGTATCGCCAGCTATATATTTATGTACACTAAATTCACAATTAAAATTCTTTTCACAATAAGCAATCCACTTAGTAATATTAAATAAAAGAAGAGATGTCATAACTGGAGTAATTGTTAACCCAGTCAATCCTTGTCCTTCATACAAATGTTTATAATACTGATCCCAGTTATATTTTATTTTATCCCATTTAGCGCCATCTCTAATAAATTCAAAAACTTCATGAGTTCCGTCAATGCTTGCTTGTATTCTTGGTTTAAATTTTTTTAATAAAGTTGGAATAAATTTATTCTTCCAATACAGTCTTGTTAAATTTGTATTATAAAACATATGAATAGTACCTATATATTTTTTATATTCAGGATCTTCATATAATATATTCATTTCTTCTATAACCTTCCAATGAATATGAGATAACATTGGTTCACCACCCGCCCAATAAATACGATTCACTTCTTTATTTCTAATAGCATTAATTAATTGATCAGACATCGAATTTTCAAATTCTCTATCTACATTAAACTCATGATGTGAATATTTCATTTTCTTTTTTAAATGTATATGTTTTGAACTAAAAACATCTCCACAGATTACACATTGTAAATTACAATATATAGTTCTATAATCAAAATATGATGGAGCTTTATTAACGTATCCATTTAGGTTTATATCAAATTCATCATAGTCATCCATTTTTAATAACTGATCTATATTAGCATTATTTCTGGCTGACTTCATACCTAATCTTTCAGTCTCATAACATAAAGCACATTCATCTACTTTTTGTCCTTTAATCATTTTTAATCTAGCATCTCTCATTTCTTCTGAGTTCCAAAAATCTTCATGACTAGATTTTCTTAAATTAGGAAATTCCTCAGCAACACAACATAACTGTCTTTCATAATGACTTCCTATATAACTATGAGTCCATGCATGTGCACAAAATGTTTTACTATTCTCACATACCTTCTCAGCAATATTCATAATCAAATACCTCTCTCCATTTCATACTTCTATATTGTTCAACCAGGTCCATATATTTAATACCTTGATCCCACAACTCATTGTTATCAGGAATTACCTTTAAATAAGATAACATCGTTTTAGATAGTATTCTATTACTATGTTTAGATTTAGTGTATAGATTTAATAAATTATCTTTAAATTTTTTAGATGTGCAATTCAAAGATAGATAATAAGGAAACACTACAAAATTTTGATTAATAGAATAGTATTTTTTCTTTGAGATTATAGGAACTGCCCAATCATAAAATTCTTCTAAGAATGGAGCATTAAGCCATTGAATAGAACATGTGATATTTATATGAGATATGAATTTATTATTAATTAAATTTAAAACATTTCTATTAGTAGTTTCCCAATTGGATGGATGCCTTATAAATTTGTTTTTATCTCCGACAGCATCAACACTTAATCCTAATCTAACTTCTTTAAAATATTTCCAATAATCACTAAACTTTTCATCATACGTAGTGCAGTTAGTATTATAACTTAATTTAATATTATTAGAAACACCTTCCTCAATTAACCTTTCTAAAAATTTCCATTGTAAAGGCATTATAAATGGTTCACCGCCATTTATATAAAGATACTTAAAATCTTTTTTATGAACCAATAGTTGTTCTATTGCTTCTTCATTAAACCATTGAAATAATTCTTTATCACATGGGTTGTCAATTATAAAATCATATTTTTTAGTCCACTCTTTATAATCAGACATTAGTGCTGAACTAGAATCTGGGTAACACATCAGACATTTAAGATTGCATAAATTACTAACTCTAAGATCTAAAAATTCAACCTTAGGTTTTGTAATATTTTTCCATCTTTTATTTTCATTAAGTCTTCTTGAAATTCCACCATTCGCTTCTATATCATAACATCCTGAACAACAAGCTGGTTTTTTTCCTTCTAACATTTCTTTACGTATAATTTGAAGTGAAGCACTATTCCACATATCGTTTATAGTTTGATCTTTAAGATTTAACATATCATTATGTTCATCTTTATAAAACCCAGAATCTGGAGGATACATTTGAGAAACACAACATACTGATACATTTCCATTAGGATGAAAATTCATATGATTAAAAGGTAGTACACAATATGTGTCACTAACTTTTGATTTATTTATCATAGTTTTCAAACCTTTCTAAAAAATAATCAGGAAATATTTCTATACTTTTATTCCTTCTCTGGTCATACTGATTAAAGAATCTTTTAAAATCTTTTCTATTGATATCAAGATCTGTATCATATTCATGAGCGGTTTCAACAACTTTAACATATTCTAATAATCTTTCTATATCACCTTTTTCCCAATCAGCAATATTAGGATCATCTTTATTATCTTCATACCAATTGTCTAATTTTAATGAAACTCTTTCTCTAATATCATCATCCAATATAGTTAAACTCATAAAAGCAGGAAATCTTAAAAAGTTAATACTTAATCCTAATTTATGTTTTCCATATTTAGCTTTCCATTCTAAAACTTGATCCATAAACTCAGTTATTTTAAATAAACATAAAACATTTACAGTCATCATTATAGTTAATCTTTGTATATTAGATTTTTCTAATATAGTTTCAACATTAAGTTTCCACTTTTCATAATCTAAACCATCTCTTGTATATTCAGCATGATCACCAACCGTCTCCATACTTGTAAATAAAGTAAGATTTTTTATATCAAAAGATTTTTTAATAAACTTATCTATAACTTTAGAAGACACTCCTAAATTACTATTTATAGATAATTCAAAATCTCGTTTTTCTTCTATATATAAATCCATAAGTTTCCAGACAGAAGGACTTAATAATGGTTCTCCACCAGTAACTCTAAGTTCTCTTAATCCTTTACATAACTCTGGCCACCATTTCCAAAATGCTGTTATAAAAGGATTTTCTATTTTTTCATAACAATTATTAGGAGTTCCATCATGTTTAAATGCTCCACTTCCATGAGTATCTAAATCATAAAATCCATTTTTTTTAATATCATGTTCCCATGTAGTACTAAAATTAGCATTACAATAACAACATGCAAAATTACAAACTCTATCAAACATAATCTCTAATGTAGGAGGATTTATTAATTCATCAGCAGGACTATCATACCAATGTTGTAATTCTTCATTTGTAAATTGAATAGATTTAAAAACTCTATCAGAAGCATAATCTGGACCCATACTTTCTATCTTCCAACAGTATTCACATTCGTTTGGTTTAATTCCTCTTTTCATTAAAGTTCTAACTTTAATTTTTTCATCTGTATTATGCAATTTTGATGGATTGTTTTTAATTTGCTCTATACTAATTTTATGAACTGGAGGTAAATGACATGAACTAGTTTCTCCAGTATTTAACCATAAAGTACTATTGCCCCATTTAGCCCCACAAAAAGATTCAGATTTAGTATTTAAAATCGCATCTCTATACTCAATCATTTTTTTTGAATCACCCATAATATTTTTCATCCATTAAATAAGTTAAAGTTGGGAATGTGTCTTTAAAGATAGTTCCTCTTCTTTCGTCACATTGGTTAATATATAATCTCATATTATCATAAACTACTTTTTCTTCTTTGTTATTAATCATATAATCAACTAATCTTTTAATTTGATCAACTTCTTCTAAATAGAAAGTTTCTTCTTCATCTTTTTCTACAGTTAATTTATTATCTTCAATATAATTTAACCATAACTCTCCATAATATTTTTTATCTTCTTCACTTAATAATGTTAACTGTAAAGCTTTTGGCCACCTTAAATATGATAAAAGAGTTCTAACTCTAAATTTATGTATTCCAATACTATATATTTTTCTCATCTCTTTAATTAATTTAAAAAAATCAATTAAAGTTGGAGCACTTAAAAAATTTATAGTTGTCATAAAATGTAACCTAGTAATATCTGGAGTATTATTTAAAATTTTATAACAATTTTCAATATACTGATTATAATTTAAACCATATCTTGCATACTCAGCTTGTTCACCAGTACTTTCTAAAGAAGTATATACATCAAAGTATTTAATGTTAGGAGTTATTTCATTAATGTTATCAATTAATTTATCAATTAATTTAGGTGCTATATTACAATTAGTATTAACTGCTAAAATTAAATTAGGGTTTGGATGCTCTTTTATATAATCTAAAATTTTCCAAGTATGTTTACTTAGTAGTGGTTCACCACCTGTTAGTCTAAAGGTATGTAACTTAGGGTATAATTCTGGCCACCATTTCCAAAAAGCATCTATATATTCATTAGGTTCATTTGCGGGTATTGGTAACTTACCTACTTTCTTCAACCATTCTAAATTATGTAAATTATATTCTACTTGTTTAAGATCACCAAATCTTTTAATTTCTAATTCCCATTTAGATGAAGATTCTGGACTACAATATATACATCTAAGATTACAAGTGCTTTCAAATGCAACTTCTAAATAAGTTGGATCTATATTTAATCCATCACCTGATTTTATAACTTCATCTAAATAAGGCAACGCCCAAGTATATGATGATTTATATATTCTATCGCTTATATGATCATGTTGTAAATTTTCAATATTCCAACAATAATCACATTCTGGAGTTTGTATACCATTCAACAAATCTTTTCGAGCTTTTATTTTATGATTGGTATTATGAATTCCTTTTGGGTTATCTTTAATATCACTATCTTTAATTTTATGTCTTGAAGGATGATGACATGAATGAGTCTCACCACTGTATAATAAAATAGTTGATTGTAACCATTTAGCTAAACAAAAAGTTGGACTTACGTTATTTATTTCTTTTCTTTTTTCCATTAGAAAGTTAAAATAAGCATTAGGGTTATGTACATTATATCTGTTTTTCATATTATATACTCCACGGTTTGGATCTATAATCTAGTTCCATTAAATATATTAATTCTTCTGCTGGTGTTATAACTTTATAATTTTCATCAAATTGAATATCATAATGTCTAAGGTAATCACTTAAACCATCAGCAACTTCAAAAGGATCTTTAAGAAAATGAACTTCTTTTCCTAACATAATAAATTCAAATATCAATCGACCTAATTGTTCATAGTATTCAAGATGTTTTCTTCTATAATAAATCATCCCTTTATAATCCCAAAGATCCAACTCTTCATATTCATCAAATGTTATTAGTTTGTCCCCATATTTATGTTCTATTTGTTGTTTACTGTCGACATCATCAAATCTATAATATAATTTATCTATATTGTTTAATGGGATATCTTTCAATAAACTCCAATTAATCTTTTTAAAGAATACTCTAAACGGAATATCTGGATATTGTTTTTTAAATTGATCGATATTTGAAGGAGGGAATAGAAATAGAATTTCTTCATATTGGTGGCATTTTATTAGACGATTTATATTTACATTCTTTGGATAGAACTTTGCTTCTTGAACATTATTTAAATGATATGATAATTCATTATTATCCATAACAATTAATTTCTTACATACCACTTTTATATTTAATTCAAATATTTTAATTAAAGTTTTAAAATCTGTAATTGCTATTGCATCTGGATCTGAAGTATAATCCATTAATAATTTTAATTCATCAAAAACATATAATCTTTTTGAACCTCTAGTAACTTTGAATAAATCTATATAATCTAATGTATGAAATATTATTTTATGTTTTTGTTTGTTACATAAATAACTATTAAAATCTAAAATATTTGAGTAAGAACCTTGTAGTCCAAGATGATGACTAAGGATATTTATTTTCATTACATAATCTCTTTAACAAACGCTGATTGATCTGGAGTAAACATATTAAGTTTTAGATTAAGTTTTTCATCTAAAAGTTTTCCCAAACTATAAATTTCTTTTTTAAGTTTTGATTCATCCCATGAGTAACCACTTCTAAAACAATGTTGATCACTTCCTATAAATTTAGGAGCTATTTCTTCATTCCACATTTTAGTATGATATTCAAAATCTCTAACATTGGTATAATTCCAATCAGTTAGGTTAGTCATATAACAACCTAATCTGGCTCCATAAATACACCACAAACCATTTTCTGTGTCAGCACCTATTGAACACCATGTCAACAATCTTTTTAAATTAGCAGGATATATTTTTTTAAAAAATTGATCTTTTGGAATAGTTGCACCTTCCTCTA
>Ga0164315_10000490_pt1 | contig 27477 bp, 20 predicted proteins | sample GuaBasSedimGuay6_FD_113737 | JGI IMG/M metagenome (GOLD analysis project Ga0164315, IMG submission 113737) | Subseafloor sediment microbial communities from Guaymas Basin, Gulf of California, Mexico - Guay6, Core 4569-2, 0-3 cm | ecosystem: Environmental > Aquatic > Marine > Hydrothermal vents... | reverse complement strand
CTTCAAGAAAAGAAGATGAAAGACGAGTTCCTATTCATCCAGAACATCTTTCACGCTTACCGGAAAATGTTCGAAAACAATTAATTTTCGAAAAAGGATATGGCAAACCTTTTGGTTTAGGTGATGAATTTTTTGAATCACAAACAGGAGGAGTTGCATCTCGCCATGAATTATTAACGGAAATTGGTTCGGTGATTATTGCCAAACCAGTTTTAGCCGATTTAGAGGAATTACGCGAAGGAGGTTTAATTTGGGGTTATCCACATTGTGCTCAACAACAAGATATTACGCAAACTGCAATAGACAGAAAATTAACACTTATTGCTTTTGAAGATATGTTTGTATGGTCACCAACAGGCCAAATTGGAAGGCATACTTTTTATAAGAATAATGAAATGGCAGGCTATTCTGCAGTTATTCATGCTCTACAATTAAAAGGAATTGATGGCCACTATGGTAACCAACGTAAAGTTATTATTTTTAGTTTTGGTGCCGTAAGTCGAGGATCTATTTATGCTCTTAAAGCACATGGATTCAGGGATATTACAATTTGTATTCGAAGACCTGATCATGAAGTTCGTGAAGAAATTTTGGATGTACACTATGTACGTATTCGCGATGGCGAAGAAAATGAACCAAGATTAGTCGTTGTGGAACGTGATGGTACTGTGCGACCATTATCTGATTTAATTAGTGAATCAGAGATCATTATTAATGGTATTTATCAAGATACAGATAATCCTATCAATTTTGTAACCGTAGAAGAGAAAGCGATATTAAAACCAGGATGTCTTATCATTGATGTTAGTTGCGATGAAGGGATGGGATTCTATTTTGCAAAGCCTACAACTTTTAAAAATCCGATGTTTCATGTCGACAATATAGATTATTATGCGGTAGATCACACACCTAGTTATTATTGGGAAAGTGCATCAAGGTCAATTTCTGCCGCAGTAATTGTGCACTTACCAACGATTTTAGAAGGACCTAAAGCTTGGATGAAAAATAGTACGATTCAAAACGCAATTAATACAGACAAAGGTGTGATTAAAAAAGAGTCGGTTTTATCTTTTCAGAATCGTTTGCCAGACTATCCGCATAATTTTATTAATACTTAATTTTAAGAAAATTTACACTAAAATACGGTTGATTCAAATAGTGTTTTTGGATAGAGTTTAGTATTTGCCCCCTAATAGGCACTAAAAAAAGGTTAACATATTGAATGTCAACCCTTATCCGTACTCGATATGGGTTCCGATAATTATCGGAATGAACCCGTTTATGATTTAAACTTTCTATTTATTGCTAAACAAAAAAGCCGACCAATAAAAAGTCGGCTTTCTGTACTCGAGGCGGGACTTGAACCCGCACGGCCGCGATGGCCATTGGATTTTAAGTCCAACGTGTCTACCAATTCCACCACTCGAGCATTATGTCAAAGAAAAACCCGATTCCCCTTAGTCGGAATATCGGGTTTTATGAGCGGGAAACGAGACTCGAACTCGCGACCCCGACCTTGGCAAGGTCGTGCTCTACCAACTGAGCTATTCCCGCATCAAAAAATTAACTTTCGTCGTATTTTTGAGGCTGCAAATGTAAAACATTTTTCTAATTACAAACAAATCTTTTAAAACTTTTTTAGACTACTATTTTCCAGATAGTAATTTCTTAATCTCATTTAGTTTCAGCAAAGCTTCAACCGGTGTCAAAGTATCGATATTTGTTTTTAAAATATCATCTTTAATTTGATGCAAAAGAGGATCATCTAACTGTATGAAACTCAATTGAAAATCTTCAGCCTTAGAAATATTTTTAACAGTCTTATTAAGTTCAGTATTGGAACGACTTTCCTCAAGTATTTTAAGCATTTGCTTTGCCTTTTGCAAAACCTGCCTCGGCATACCCGCCATTTCGGCAACATGAATTCCAAAACTATGCTCACTACCCCCCATTTTCAATTTCCTTAAAAAGATAATCCGGTTACCAATCTCTTTAATGGAAATATGAAAATTTTTAATCCTCTCCTTGGCCGAAGCCATAGTATTGAGTTCATGGTAATGAGTAGCAAATAATACTTTTGGTCGGTAGGCGCCGTGATCATGCAAGAATTCTGTTATTGACCATGCAATAGAAATTCCGTCGTAGGTACTTGTACCCCTTCCTATTTCATCGAGTAATATCAAACTTCGGTTTGAAATATTGTTAAGAATACTGGCAGTTTCATTCATCTCAACCATAAAGGTTGATTCACCTGAGGAGATATTATCCGATGCTCCTACTCTGGTAAAGATTTTATCTACTAACCCAATTTCTGCCTTTTTTGCTGGCACAAAACAGCCAATCTGAGCCATCAAAACTATCAATGCTGTTTGTCGCAACAATGCCGATTTACCCGACATATTCGGACCTGTAAGAATAATTATCTGTTGGGTTTCATTGTCCAGAAATACATCATTGGCAACATAAGTTTCTCCGGTGGCTAGATGTTTCTCTATTACAGGATGCCTACCTGCCTTAATATTTAGGGAATAACCATCATTAAGTTGAGGCCTATGGTATTTATTCTCTTTTGATACAATAGTGAATGAAAGAAGGCAGTCGACAGATGCAACAACTGAGGCATTTATCTGAATTGGTTTAACAAATCCAGCAGCAAAAAGAACCAGATCTTCAAATAACTTCTGCTCTAATGCAAATATTTTCTCTTCTGCACCAAGTATTTTGTGTTCATATTCCTTTAGTTCCTCGGTAATATATCTTTCTGATCCAGTTAATGTTTGCTTCCTGTGCCATTCATCGGGCACTTTATCTTTGTGTACGTTGGTAACTTCAAGATAATAGCCAAAAACATTATTGTAACCCACTTTTAATGATGAGATTCCTGTATTAATTGATTCTCTTTCCTGAAGTTGTTTCAGATAATCTTTTCCCGAATAGGCTATTGCCCGAAGTTCATCAAGTTCTGCTGAAACACCATTAGCAATGGCATGACCTTTATTTATTGTTGCCGGAGGTTCAGGCATTAGATCACTTTCAAGTTTTGTGGCCAAAGAACTGCAAATATTAAGTTTATCAGCCATATGCTGAAGAGGCTCAAATCCACTTTCCTCTAATACTTGCTTGATGTCTTTTACAGAGACCAAAGACCTATGCAGTTGAGACATTTCGCGCGGACCAATCCGTGAAGTAGCCACTTTTGAAATCAAGCGCTCCAAATCACCAATCTTTTTTAACTCCTCTAAAACAGCTTCAGACAGCGATGAACTCTCAATAAATTTGCCTACAATATCCAATCTGGCATCTATTTTACTTTTGTCTTTTAAGGGAAGAGTTACCCAACGCCTCATAAGCCTTGCTCCCATTGGCGATTCAGTTTTATCGATTACGTCGATAAGTGCTATTCCATCAGGATTTAAAGGATTTATCAACTCCAGATTACGCATTGTAAACCTGTCGATCCAAACGTAGTTTCCCTCATCTATTCTACTTATGCTACTAACATGATCCAGTTTATCATGGTGAGTTTCAAATAAATAATGAAGCACCGCTCCAGCAGCAATAATTCCCATATTAAGTTTTTCAACGCCAAATCCCTTTAAGGATGCTGTTTTGAAATGCTTAACAAGGAGTTCGCCAGCAAAATCATTCGTAAACACCCAATCATCGAATACAGAAACATAATAAGAATCCCCATATTTTTCAATAAATTTCCCTCTCTTTTGTCTTTGTACTACAACTTCAGCAGGATTAAATCCCTGAAGCAATTTATCAATGTACTCTTCTGACCCTTGAGCTAGGAAAAACTCACCGGTCGAAATATCGAGAAAAGCAATTCCAGAAACTCCGATCTCCTGATGAACTGCAGCCAGAAAGTTATTTTCCTTTTGCTCTAATACATTATCATTTAAAGAAACTCCTGGAGTTACTAGTTCTGTTACACCCCTTTTTACAATCTTCTTAGTCAATTTTGGGTCTTCCAACTATCACAGATGGCGACTCGATATCCTGCTCTTACGAGTTTAGGTAAATATGTATCCAGTGAATGATGAGGAAAGCCAGCTAATTCAATAAATGCTGCAGCACCATTTCTTCGTTTTGTTAATACAATACCTAGTGCCTTTGATGCCCTAATGGCATCTTCCCCAAAGGTTTCATAAAAATCACCAACTCTAAACAATAACAAAGCATCAGGATACTTAGTCTTAATACTATTGTACTGTTTCATCAATGGTGTTTCCGCATATTTTTTACTTTTCTCTACCATAATTTAGTGATCAACAAAAGTATAAAATAAACTAAAAACCACTATAAAATGTATTAGTTGTGTTACAATATTTATTTTTGCAGGCTACAAAAGTTGTAAACATGAGAAAGTTAAAAACTTATGAGTTAGGTAGATTGAGTATTGAAGAATACAAAAAGTCTGATAAATTACCATTGGTTGTGGTATTGGATAACATCAGAAGTTTAAATAATATTGGGTCCATTTTCAGGACTGCAGATGCCTTTCGGATTGAAGAGATTCATTTATGTGGAATTACTGCTTGTCCACCACATCGTGAGATTCACAAAACCGCTCTAGGCGCTACTGAATCAGTAGATTGGCACTATTTCAAAAGCACTTTGGATTCAGTAAATTTGTTGAAAGAAAGAGGCTATGTTATTGCTTCTTTGGAGCAAACCGACAATAGTATATTTTTACCTGATTTCAAGCCTAAAGAAACCAACAAATATGCTCTTATTCTAGGTAACGAAGTTAAAGGTGTGGAGGACGAAATTGTATCAAATTCAGATTATTGTTTGGAAATTCAACAGTTAGGAACCAAGCATTCTTTTAATGTAACTGTAAGTGCAGGAATTGCAATATACGATATTGCACTAAAACTCAGGTACTTAAGCCTTGTGTAACCTTATTGAAACTTAATCGTAAAAAAAGCATTATGGCTATTGCTATTATTATCAATATGTTATACTTTTGCCTTTTACCAAAGCCAATTATTTTTTCAAATTTTTTAATATATTTGTAACTACTAATTTTATTTGATACTAAATTCAAAATCATGAAAAAAGTTTATTCTATTGTAACAAGCGTGATAATCCTAAGCATGTTTATCATGCCCTTGTCTTTTTACGGACAAGAGGAAGGTGATGCAGAAGCAAAAAAGGAAACAAAAAATTCCAGTTTTAGTAGATATTTCTTTCTACAAGGTCAGTTTGGTCCATCATGGAGCCGTGCTGATATTGCGAGATATCAATTTGCACCAGACCTAGAAAACACCCAAGTAAGTGGTGGTTTAGGTTTTGGTTACCAGTTCCTAGGTTGGTTAAACGTTCAAGTTAAAGCTGATCGCGGATTTATTAACGGACAAAAACAAGGTATTTTAGCGAAGAACAATATAGGTACTGCACCTAATGGAACTCCCTCGGATTTTAAATTCGACATGGATTATATGAGTGGAGATATTCAATTAGGAATAAACCTAAGTAACCTAATTGGTGGCTACAAAGACAGACTTGTATCATTTGGGATACATGGTGGTATTGGGCAAACCCATTACAACTCAAGAACATATGATTACAATACTGGCGCAAAACTTGCCGGTAGAGGTGCTTACAATCCAACCAAAAAAGGTGGCGGAATAGCCGACCGTGAGGTTGAAATGACAATACCTCTTGGTGCTGATATCAATTTTGCTGTTGCAGAAAAATGGGATGTTTTTGGTGAATATACTTACACAGCAATGGCAGGAGACTGGACAGATAATATCATACACGGTGAAATGGCTGTGATAAATGATGCATACGATCATTTTAATATTGGTGTACGTTATAAGTTTATCAGTAAAACACCTGCTAAAATGGCTAACAACTTTGATAAAGTTGAACTTTTAGCAATTCCTAATCCTCTTGAAGAAAAAGGTGATTCAGTAAATGTTGTAATTAAAGGGACTTTCCCTCCAAAATATTTCAACGAAAACGCTGTAATGTGTTTTACTCCTGTACTTAAGTATGATGGAGGCGAAACTGCATTTGAAACTTTATATTTTAAAGGCGAAGATGTTGAAGGTGACGGAACATTAATTAGTTATAAAAATGGTGGTTCATTTGAATACACAGCAAGAGTTCCGTACGATGACGCAATGGCCGTATCTGAACTTTATGTTGCTCCAGTTATTTATAATGATGATGGTGAGCGTTATGCAACATGTGCAGAAGCAATGGATAATGGAATAAAAGCTGCTCAGGCAGAACCTAGGAAACTTGCTGATGGTGTTATTCATCTTTCAAAATTTGTACGTCACAACGAAGTTAAAAACTTTGCCCCTGACGGATACCAGTTGGAAACTATTATCACACAACAAGCTGATATTTATTTCCAGGTAAATCTTTCAAACCATAATACAAGACTTCCATTAAATAAGAACGAAGACAACCAAGGTAAACTTAACAACTCAACAAGTGATATCAACAAAGGTTGGTTAGTTAAGAATATTACAATCGACGGTTGGGCATCTCCAGAAGGTGAAGAAACTTTCAATGAAGGTCTATCACAAAAACGTGCTGAGACTGCTGAGAAGTTTATGAAAAAGAAAATTGGCGAAAATGCTGAGAATATGACTTTCATATTAAATGGAAATGGTCCAGACTGGAATGGTTTTATGACTTCTGTTGAAGGTTCAGAAATTGGAGATAAAAATGCTATTATCAATGTTGTTAACTCAGCAGATGCTAGTAAAAAAGAAGAAGAAATTCGTAATATGATTCTTATCTATCCTGAATTAGAGCGTGACATTCTTCCTCCACTTAGACGTGCTGACATAAAAGTTAACACATATGAGCCTAAGAAGCCAAAAGCACAAATTGCTGAACTAGCAACTTCTGATCCAACTCAACTTTCAGTTAATGAAATTCTTTATGCTGCAAACCTTACTGATGATTTGAATACCAAGAAGCAGGTTTATGCCAATGCAATGGAACAATATCCTAAGTGCTGGAGAGCGGTTAACAATGCTGCTGCAGTTGAAATTGAGTTAGGTAATATTGAAGGAGCAAAAGAACTTCTTATGAAGGCAGTTGAAATGAATGAAAATGCTGCTGAAGTACGTAACAATATGGGAATTGTAAAACTTTACGAAGGTGATTACAACCATGCTGAGAAGTGTTTCATGAAAGCTCAGGAGTTAGGTGCTGATGTTAATTATAACTTAGGTGTTACTAAACTTTATCAAGGTGACTATGCCAATGCAGAGTCTTATCTAGCTAATGCTGGATGTGATTTCAACCGTGGTTTAGCTCAACTGTTGAATAAGAACTACAGTGGTGCACAATCAACATTTGCTTGTGTAGAGCCTCAAGATGCTGAAACAATTTATATCCAAGCGGTTTCTGCTTCTATGAATAACGATAAAGAAAACACTCTTAAATATCTTGGCAATGCTATTAAAGCAAATGAGAAGTACAAGAAATGTGCTGCCAACGATATGATATTCTTGAAGTATCGTGACGATGCCAGTTTCCAGGCACTCGTTAACTAATGAAATAGAATAAACTTTTAAAACTCCGGTTACAATAAATTGTAACCGGAGTTTTTTTATGCCTAAATTTTATTCACGATGACAAAATAATACCATGTCATAGTATTCAACAAAAAGAATACAATTTCAATAATTGTTAAAATTAATCCAGGAAGAATAACTGATTTGGGTTAATATTAAAAGGTGATGCGGTGCATGCCCACATCATAATCTTTATTTATAGTGTCTAATATTAGTTGGTAATCTTTATTGTTGTGAACGAAATCAAGATTGTTTGTATCTAACAATAAAATTTTCATGTCCATTTGATGTTTCATAAATTCAAAATATCCATTTTGGATTCCATCAAGATAATCATCCTTGATTTCCTGCTCATAAGGCCTTCCTCTTTCTTTAATATTTTTCTGAAGCCTCGTTGTTTCCACATACAAATAAACAAATAAGTCAGGCTTCGGCAATTGAGAATGAATAATATGAAAGAAACGATTGTACAAACTTAATTCATCATCCGATAGAGTTCTACCAGCAAATATTAAGGATTTAATAATGTAATAATCGGAAATTGTAAATGTCTTAAAAAGGTCCCTGTCGCCAAGTTGATCTTTCAGTTGTTGAAAGCGAGAAGCAAGAAAAGACATCTCAAGGGGAAAAGCATATTTGTCTGGCTCTTTGTAAAATTTTGGAAGGAAAGCATTATCTTCAAATTGTTCAAGAATTAATTTTGCATTGTAATCTCTTGCTATCATAGTGGCAAGGCTAGTTTTTCCAGCACCAATATTACCCTCTATTGAAATAAAATTATAATTCATCAACTCTTACTTCCAAATTCAAAAACTACTGTTTCATCTGTGCACTTATGCAATAATTCTTTATTAGTGCTCCCCAAGCCCGGATGAACAAAGTCAGGAGCAATTTCCGCAAGCGGCAACAAAGTGAATCTCCTCAAATGTAAACGAGGATGAGGAATAATTAGATTCTTGCTCTTAATAATCTCTGAATTGAAATACAACATATCAATATCGATGGTCCTCGAGGAATACTCTCCTGTTGTACTTCTTTCTCTTCCCATTTCTAACTCTATTTCCAATGCACCTTTTAAAAATAAACCTGCTTCAAGTTTTGTTTCCATCAGCAAAACCATATTCAGAAAATTATTTTCAGACTTAAATCCCCAAGCCTCAGATTCGTAAATTGAAGATTTATACTTAACAATACCCAATCTGCCTAACTCAATTATTGCCTTTGAAATATTATCCTCACGAGGTTCAATATTTCCACCAAGCAACACATAAACCTGGCTCAAATTATTCATAAAATCTAAATAATTAATCCAAAACAAAAGTAGGAAAATCAGGCTTGAAAAAAATTGAGAAACATTTAAGTTTTCACCAATTTGTTAATTCTGGAATTTATCTATTCTAGAAATAATATGGTTTATTTTATTTCCATATTCTTTATCGGTAGCCCACTTGCCAGTTAGGTCATCTACTTTAACAGCACTACCTCTTTTAACATAATGAAATCTCTCATCAATTAACTCTAAATTCAAATCATCAGTTGATGCATAGGCTTTTAGGTGTTGGATGTGAGCTCTTATTCCACTTCTGGTATCATCAAATGAAAGACCTTTTACTCCACCTCCTGTTACACCTAAGCCACAAAAATTATTTTGAGCCGGATCAACATCTCCACCAAATTTCAAAAAGCCAGTTTCAAGACACATCTGGCTAAATGCCACATCATGATTAATTCCCTCTTTTGTTGACTCTTCAATGTATAATTTGGCAATATGAAAAGATTGTTTTTCTTTAAGTTTAGGATTATTTTGATTAAGGTATGTTGCCATTTTTTCGAGAGAAAACACTCCGTTGTGGTAAATTTTTGCTGAAGGTTCTATTAACAATATGCTTTCACTTTTCTTATGTTGCCTAAATAGTATTAGTTCATAAGGAAATAAAGCAAAATAATTTTGGCTGTCATCAACACTAAATATTGTTCTGTTATTGTCAACTGACTTTACTTTGGGTCTAATACTACCAGAGAAAGTGTAGGAGCCGCTACTTACGAATAACATTATGAATATCAGCAATATATTCCTACTAAATAACTTTTGCGACATAGTAATTGCTGATTTAAATTTCATTCATTAAAAATCATAATTGTTTTCCAATTTTCTCTCAAAGTGTTATTGTTTTATCCACAATATTGTGTTAATATTGTAGTGGTAAACATCTCTTTCTTTTTTTAGAATTCAGAAAAGGCTGTTTACCGACAGTTTACGGCCACTCACCGAATAAGCATTTGCTTATTTTGATTATTTTTTTTATTTCGCATCTTAAAATATTAAATACTTTATTATGAAACAATTTTTTAAATACATGTTTGCCTCATTTGCAGGAACTCTATTGACAATCGTCCTTATTTTCCTAGTGATGGCAGGAATGATTTCTAGCATTATTGCACTGTCTGAAAGTGAAAAGGTAACGGTAAAACCTCATTCGGTTCTCCATTTAAATTGGAAATCACCTATTAAAGACCGCAGTTCAGACAACCCTTTAGAAAGTTTTGACTTTGCTACAATGGAATCTAATAAGTCAGCAGGGCTAAACGATATCCTTAATAATATTGAGAAAGCAAGTAAGGATTCCAATATTGATGGGATTTTCATTGATATGGAAACTATTCCAGCGGGAGTTGCCATGTCAGAAGAAATTAGAAACAAACTCCTTGAATTTAAAGAGTCGGGTAAATTTATTGTAAGTTACGGAAACTCTTATGATCAAAAAGGATACTATTTTGCCAGTGTTGCAGATGAAGTTTACATGAACCCAAAAGGAATGCTTCTGTTTAAAGGTTTGAATGCACAATTATTCTTCTTTAAAAATATGCTGGAAAAACTGGAAATAGAAATTCAGGTTTTACGTGGCCCAAACAACAAATTCAAAAGCGCTGTTGAACCACTACTCCTAGATAAAATGAGTGAAGCTAATCGCGAACAATATCAGGAATTATTAAACTCCGTTTGGGGAAGAATTGTAGAGACATTACATGATAGCAGAGGGATTAGCATTGAAGACCTAAATACTTATGCCGACAATCTTGATGCCACCGATGCTGACAGAGCACTGGAACTTAATTTTGTTGATGGGCTGATCTTCCGTGATGAGCTTATTGATAAGCTGAAAGAGAAGACTGGTAAAGATTTAGATGAAAAACTTGCTTCAATTAGTTGTGGAAAATACAATAATGCAAAGGTTGGTGAAACAAATATCTCCAAAAATAAAATTGCTGTTGTTTATGCTCTTGGAAGTATTGTTGAAGGTAATGGAGATTCTGAAAGTATGGGTTCGGCCAAAATTTCGAAAGCCATTAGAAAAGCAAGAACTGATGATAAAGTAAAAGCAATTGTTATGCGTGTTAATTCTCCTGGTGGAAGTGCTCTTGCATCAGATGTAATTCGTCGTGAAGTGGAACTTGCCAAAGAAGCAAAACCTTTTATTATTTCCATGGGTGATGTGGCTGCTTCAGGGGGATACTGGATATCAACAAATGCTGATCATATTTTTGCTCAACCAACTACCATAACCGGGTCCATTGGAGTATTTGGAATTATCCCTAACTTCCAGGGACTTATGACCAATAAACTTGGAGTTACATTTGACAATGTGTCGACCAATGAAAATGCAAATTTTATTGATGTGATGGCTCCAATGAGTGAGTTCCAGGAAGCAACAATAAATAAACAAATAATTGAAATCTATGATGATTTCATAAGCCTTGTTTCTGAGACCAGAGGATTAAAACCAGAATATGTTAATGAAATTGCACGTGGACGTGTTTGGACAGGAACTGATGCATTAAGACTAGGACTTGTTGACGAAATGGGTGGACTTGAAGATGCAATTGCCTATGCTGCAGTAGAGGCGGAACTTGGTGATGATTTTAGGATAAGAAATTATCCAGAGCAAAAAGAATTTATTGAACAACTTATGCAGGAACTCACTGGTCAGGCCAGAGCCAGAATAATAGGTGATGATATGAAAGAATTGAAAACTTATTACGACCAAATAAAATCAATACAAAATATGCAAGGTATTCAGGCCCGCTTACCATTTTTCTATTCAATGAACTAGAGAAAATAGCATAAAAACATTAAAGCCCCTTTGCTGATTGCAAAGGGGCTTTTTTTTATATTTTTTGATCTTCTTAGGAAGAAATTATTATTATTTCTTGTAATATTCATCCAGAATATCCTGAATATCATCGTGACAGGATTCACATACTGTTCCTGCTTCTGTTTCTTCACCAATGGCTTCTATTGTCTTCAATCCACCACCACTAATTGCTTCAATTATTTCTCCTCTTGTAATCTGCATACAATTACAAATTACTTCATCATTATCTTTTTCCATTAATCTAAAACTCTTCAGCATGAATTTGACCTGGCTCTTTTTTCTTATGCTCTTTAAATCCATCCACAGCCAACGACTCTTTCATGCCATCAACCATACGTGGGTTTCCACATAAGAAGAATTCTGTATCCTCAGGAGATGGATTAATACTCCAATGCTTCATTGCAAAGTCATCTTCCCATATTTCTCTAATAAATCGTGTATCTCCCTCCCAGCCTATTGGCTCATTTTTTGGTTCTGTAATAGTAGGGTAATATGAAAAATTCGGAAACATCGAGGCCAATAGTTTTAATTCAGATGAGTAACCTAAGTCCCAGCTGTTAGCCGCTCCATGAATTACCATTATTTTACCTTTTCTTTTCAAGGCATTCGATCGAAGCATACTCATGTAAGGTGCTACCCCAGTACCAGTTGCTATTAATACAACATTCCTCTCTTCACTAACTTCATCAAGAGTAAACATTCCAACAGCCTTTTTTCCCATAAATACTTTATCCCCGATTTTTAGATCGAAAATACGTGGTGTTAACTGTCCTGAATGTACCAATGTAATATAAAATTCCACTGAATCTTCTGTGGATGCTGATGCAATTGAGTAAGCTCTTTTAATGAGTTTGTCAGGCTTTGGCTCAGCATGCTCCTCTGTTGCCTCAGCACACCTGCTAGCATCGGGAGGCAAACCTAATGCAACAAATTGACCCGCTTGAAAATCAGGGAATTTCCACCCATCAGGGCTAACTTTAATAATTTTCATAATTGGCGAAACCTGAACGGCTTGCACTACCCGGCAGTTTAAATCACTCGATAAATCCATTTAAAATCTATTGTAAAATTTGAAGTGCAAAATTACGAATATTAGCATAATTAAGTGCTTATTATTGATTATTTTTGATACTGCGGATAGTTAAAACCTCACTTTAATGAAAAACCACAATCTTAAACTGTTTTTTATTGTTTTATTAATGCTATCTGGGCAAATCAGGGCTCAGACAATAGACCTAAAAAAGCAAGATTGGAAACTGGTTAATTCCATTAGTGAAATAAATTTATTTCACGCAGATCCATCAGATGTACATCTGTCATTATTAGAGGCAGGAATAATTGAGGATCCATTTTTTGGTGACAATGAAACAAAACTTCAATGGATAGGAGAGCAAGACTGGACATACAGTAGTAACTTCATCATCGACAGCATGATGATGAAAAAGAAATCAGCCATAATTTGTTTTGAAGGTCTTGATACATATACTGACATCCTAATTAATGATAGTTTGGTTTTGCAAGCGGATAATATGTTTATTAAATGGGAGGTTGATATTAAGAGATATTTAAGACATGGTAAAAACTCAATAAAAATAAAATTTACAAATCCTCAAAAAATTAATAAACTAAAAGCCAAATCTCTTGTATACAAATTACCCGATGACAGAGCCTTTAGTAGGAAGGCGGCATATCAGTTTGGTTGGGATTGGGGTCCTGAGTTAGTAACTATGGGCATTTGGAGAGATGCAAAAATCTTTTTTAAAGATAAGCCTGAAATTAGTGACCTGTTCATTAATCAAAAATTCATTTCTAAAAAAACTGCAGAAGTAGAAATCGTGATTGAGGTAAACTCTTGGAATAATGACAGTTTAGGTCTTAAAATATTTTTAAACGATCTCCTTAAGATTAATAAGAAATTAAAAGTGACCAAAGGCATAAACAAATTTAATCTCCCATTACAAATAAAAAACCCAAAACTCTGGTGGCCAAATGGTTTGGGTGAGCAAAATATCAACAAGTTCAAAGTAGAGGTTTCCAATAATAATAAAATTGAAGATGTAAAAATCGTAAAAACAGGATTGCGAAATGCAGAAGTAATTCAGGAAAAAGATTCCATTGGCACTTCTTTCTTTTTTAGAATAAACGGAATAGATGTTTTTGCGAAAGGCGCTAACTACATTCCTCAGGACAACTTTCTCTCAAGAGTAAAATACTCCGACTATGAGAAAATCATTAATACTGCCACCGAAAGTAATATGAATATGCTTAGGGTGTGGGGAGGTGGAATTTATGAAAATGATGAGTTTTATGACTTGTGTGATGAAAAAGGGATAATGGTGTGGCAGGATTTTATGTTTGCTGGAAACATGTATCCAAACGACACCAACTTTTTAGAAAGCATAAAAACCGAAGCAATACAAAATATTAAAAGGTTAAGAAATCATCCTTCAATTGTATTATGGTGCGGCAATAATGAGATTAGTGAGGCCTGGCATAACTGGGGTTGGCAAAAATCATATTCCTGGACGGAGCATGACTCAACAGAATTGTGGAGCAATTACCAAAATATTTTTGAAAATATACTTCCTAAAATTGTTGAAGTTCACTCTCCTGGTACTTTCTACTGGCCTAGTTCTCCCTCAAATGGATGGGGAAGAGATAAAGCGTACACAGAAGGTGATGTTCACTATTGGGGAGTTTGGTGGGGTAAAGAACTTTTTGAAAAATACAATGAAAAGGTGGGCCGGTTTATGAGCGAATATGGTTTTCAAGGCATGCCTGATCTAAGAACAATTAATAGTTTCAGCAATGAAGAAGATCTGGATATTGACTCTGAAGTGATGAAATCACACCAAAAACATCCTTTTGGCTGGGAGAATATTCAGGAATATTTAAATAGAGATTATCCAAATCCTGAAAACTTTGAACAATTAGTTTATCTCAGTCAACTGATGCAGGCCAAAGGAATAAAACAAGCCATAGAAGCACATCGCAGGGCAAAACCAATATGTATGGGAACTCTCTATTGGCAACTCAACGATTGCTGGCCTGTCACATCCTGGTCTTCAGTTGACTATTATGGTAGGTGGAAAGCACTCCAATATTATGTGAAAAAATCATATGAAAAGTATTTGATTTCTTTTATGCAAAACAATCAGGATATTCAGGTATTTTTTATTTCTGATGACACAAATGCTTTTCAGGCAGATTTGAATTGGAAACTTATTGATTTCGATGGAAATATTATTTCAAAAGGGAATCAACTAATAAATATTGATAAAAACTCATCATCAATAATAAAAATATTTAATGAGGCCGACATGAATAAATGGGAACCATTCGACAATAAAATCCTGATGGTTGAAGTCTTCAATAATAAAGAGAAACTTACATCTGCTTCAAAAATATTTACTAATACAAAAAATTTAAACCTTCAATCGGCAAAACCTGAGTTTGAACTGTCACAAACCAAAGGCACCTATACACTACGTTTCAAAACAACAAATCTAAAAAAGGCTTTACAAATAAATTGTTCTGAAGATGGAATTTTTAGTGACAATTATTTTGATTTAATACCAGGCGAAAACAAAGAAATAAGTTTTAAAACAGAATCATCCTCACTTAGTGAAGATGATTTTAAGTTTAATTATTTAGAAATGGTGAGTCTATAATCTATCTTTAACCAACCAAATTTTCGTTATTTGTATTGACAATATTCCCTTTTGGAGTTCCCATATTTATTTATCTTTACAGCGCTTAACAAAGTGAACCTTGGCATAAGCCTACAATTAATAAAAATTACAATATGTTGAACAGACGCAAGTTTCTTGGGAGTGCTGCCGCACTGGGAGTAATAGGTATTTTACCTTCAAAATTTGTACAAGGAAACCCAAAACCAATTGCGGCAAATGCTGCAAACAACTTACCCGTAATAATCTCAACTTGGTCGCATGGTAAAGAGGCAAATACAGAAACCCTTAGGGTTTTAACTGAGGGTGGAAGTATTGTAGACGCAGTTGAAAAAGGTGTAATGATACCTGAGGCAAATCCTGAAATTAATAGTGTTGGCTTAGGTGGCTTTCCTGATAGAGACGGAAAAGTAACTCTGGATGCCAGTATTATGGGTCCTGATGGAAATGCAGGTGCAGTTTCCTTTTTAGAGGAAATAGTCCATCCTATTTCAGTGGCAAGGAAGGTAATGGATGAAACCCCACATGTTATGTTGTCGGGAAGTGGCGCTCTGCAATTTGCTGTTGAAAATGGCTTTGAAAGACAAAACTTGCTTACTCCTAAAATGGAAAAGGCATGGAAGAAATGGATAAGAAAAGCAAAATATGAACCTCAGATAAATTGGGAAGAAAAACCTAACGAATTCCATGACACCATCGGACTCTTAGCCATCGACAAAGACTCTCAGATGGCAGGAGCATGTACAACAAGTGGCTTGGCAGGTAAAATCAGAGGTCGTGTTGGTGACTCACCAATAATAGGGGCTGGTTTATTTGTTGACAATGAAGTGGGTGCTGCTACAGCTACAGGCATGGGTGAGTTGGTTATGAAAACTCTTGGCTCTTTTCTTGTTGTTGAGTTCATGCGAAATGGTTCAAGTCCGCAAATGGCATGTGAGAAGGCTGCAAAAAGGATAGTTGAAAAAGTTCCTGAGAGTGAGAAATATCAAATTGGATTTATCGCGCTAAGTAATAAAGGTGAAATAGGTGCCTACAGTCTTCAGCCAGGATTTACCTATGCTTTTAATATTAATGGACTTAATCACCTCATACAAGCACCTTCCTTTTACAAAAAGGGGCCTAAGAAATAGTAGGTCACAACTTTAATCGATTCTGAAATATCTGGAAATTAATTCTTCAATTTTACCAGGAAAGCATCTATGGCTTCCCAATATTCTTCTCCTCCTGTTTGTTTTTCCCACAGGGCTCTTGACCCATGATGCCCATTCCCTTCTGGCTTAAAATGAATTTGGTTTTCATTTAGTTTATGATTCTTTAGAAGTTCATCTACATATTTTATTTCTTGTTTTGAAGAAGTAATAAACATTGGTTTTCCAAAGTCTCTGAGTAACTCTGTTAAGTCTCCTTTTTGTTCTGCAAAATAATTTCCGGGACTAAAACTAACAACAGCCATAACTTTATCATTTTCTGCACCATGATAAAGTGCCAGTGTTGATGAATATGATGACCCCCATAATATTACAGGTTTTTGATATTTATCAGAAACATAATTTATTGCCGCAATAATATCCTGTTCTGCATCCAAATAATCAATTGGCAAACCTTGTTCAATGGCTCTTAAAGTAGTTTCGTTAACACTAGTAACTATAGAGCCTCCCGACCTCTGATCGATTGCAACACAGTTAAACCCTCTGTCATTTAACTTTTGTGCAATTCCTTCATACTCATATTTGTTAAATCTAGCCTGATGACAAAGTAAAACTACAGGTGCATCATCACTGATTTCATAAATAAGAGCGCTAATCATAAGGCTATCCAAAGAAGGAAATTCAATTTTTACAGGTTCATTTATTTCAATCAACTCTACTTTCTTGATTTGCTTCTCCGCTCTACGATTACAACCAATTACTATCACACTTAATAGTATTATCGACAATATTATTCTTTTCATGTTTGGTGATTTATAGCTTTCAATATGAACTTTCCATTAGGTGGATTGCTCAATATCATAATCTAATTAAGAAGTGTAAATGTATTAAATAATAATTATTGCACTCAAATCATATCCTTCTCACATCACCACACATTAATTAAGTACTTTTGCCGCAAACTAAATACATACTGTTTTGAATAAATTTGAAGAACTGGGAATCCGTAAAGATCTTGTTAAAGGGCTTTTAGAACTAAATATTGTTGACCCAACAGAAATACAAAATGAAGTAATTCCACTTTTGTTAAATAATGATACCGACCTTGTTGGCCAAGCCCAAACTGGCACAGGCAAAACTGCCGCCTATGGTTTACCATTGTTGCACAGAATAGATGCTACTCAGAATGTTGTACAGGGACTTATCCTTTGTCCAACAAGAGAACTTGGTCAACAGGTTGCTAAACAGTTGTTTAAATTTACAAAATACACCGAAAAAATATTTACTGAGTCGGTGTACGGAGGTGAGAGAATAGACAAGCAGTTGAATAATTTGAAAAGGCCAACTCATATTATTGTTGCCACACCAGGCAGATTAATTGATTTAGTAAAAAGAAAGGCCGTCGACCTGAGCAATGTAAAAACTGTTATCCTCGATGAAGCCGATGAAATGCTCAGCATGGGCTTTAAAAAAGAACTAGACGAGATACTAACATTTACTTCTGGCGCTAAAAATAAATGGCTGTTTTCTGCAACCATTCCTCAGGGAATAAGGCAGATTATTAATCAGCATATGGCTGAAGATGCTCACAGAATTGAAGTTAGCGGAAGCAATGTTGTAAACAAAAATATTGAGCATCAATACTATGTGTGTTCGGAACATGACAAACTTCAGGTGTTGATGCAGTTTCTGAGATCACAGAAAGATAACAGAGGAATGATTTTTTGCAAAACCAAAGTTGCTACTCAAAAACTGGCAAAGCAGTTAATTGCAAAAAATGTTGCTGCCGATGCTATTCATGGCGACTTACTTCAAAAGGAGCGCGACAAGGTGATGAGGGCATTTAAAAATGAAAGTCTACAAATATTAGTGGCTACCGACATTGCAGCCAGAGGTATTGATGTGGCTGATCTTTCTTTTGTAGCTCATTATCAATTGCCTGATAAAGATGAATATTACACTCACCGTAGTGGACGAACTGCCAGAGCGGGAAAAGAAGGGATTTCACTTTGCTTTGTAACGTCACCTGAAATAAAGCAAATTAGATATTTCGAAAAAGAACTAGGTATTGGATTTAAAGAAATAAAGCAAGTTTAATTATTTCCCAAGGCCCATTCAACAGCTTTTTCAGCATGAATGGTAGTTGTATTAAATGTTGTAATATTTACATCCGATTGTGAGATTAGCAATGGGATTTCTGTACAACCCAATATTACTCCCTCTGCCCCTCTGTATTCAAGGTTTTGAATTATCTGTTTATAGATTTCCCTTGAATCATTTTTAAATTTACCATGCACCAATTCATTGTAAATAATGTTATGAACTAGTTCTCTCTCTTTCTCGGAAGGAATAATAACTTCAACACCAAAATTATTCAATAGAAACCCCTTGTAGAAGTCTTTCTCCATTGTGAATTTGGTTCCTAACAAAGCCACCTTCTTCTTGCCTTCCTTCACAATTTCCATGGCTGTTGCTTCAGCAATATGCAAAAAAGGGATTGAAATATTTTCAATAATTGCCCGACTACATAAATGCATAGTATTCGTGCAAAGGATAATAATTTCGGCACCTGCCCTCTCAAGCTGTTTCGCAGAATTAGCCATTATTCTATCCAAAGTTTCCCAGTCATCTTGATGTTGTAGTTTTTCAATTTCAGCAAAATCTACTGTCAGTAAAATACTTTTACAAGAGTGAAATCCTCCGAGTTCTTCTTTTACTTTATTATTAATCAAATCATAATAAACTGCTGAAGATTCCCAACTCATTCCACCTATTAATCCTATTGTTTTCATATTAGTTTTTTCGTTTTCCTACCTTTTAAACAGCCACAGTATGCGATCGTAAGAAATAATGTAATGTGCTACAACTATTAGTCCCAGAATCCAATACAAACTTAAATATCCTAGGTCGAAAAGTGCCCAAACAGCAAATGTAAAAAATACCAGTTCCAATACCAGTCTTAATATTCCAGGAATTGCAACAACTGCTTTTCCAGATCTATTGGGATCACCTGGAACAGCAAAAATTCCCCATAAAGCAGCAAAAAGTAAAGGTATACCAAACGCAAGTATTATCCTATGCCATGATTCCGTTTGCTCCCACCCCCATATTCCAATTGCATATAAAGCAACTATCTCAAGTAGAAACCGAACTGCAAGATTAATTGGATTAGAGCCCATTGTATTTGACTAAATAAAAATTCTTAATAATGGTAAATATAAAATAGTTTTTGCAGATACTAGAAATCAAAGAAAACCTCTCACTCTAAATCATTTTTTCTAACTTTGCTTTTAGCATTGTTTCTAACAAAATTATATCCATAATGAAAACCTATTCGTTTTTTTTACTTGTTGTACTTTTCCTTGCTTCATCATGTGAGAAAGCAGAAATTCAGGAATTAAAAATTATCCCTCAGCCTCAGGAAATTAGTTTTGGATATTCGTCTTTTTTATTGAATAGCGGAACAATAATTGCCTATGAAGATAACGAAGAACTGCTAAAACAGCAAGCAGAGTATTTATCAGAACTGATAGAGAAATCGATAAACCTAAAGTTGAATATTAAACCAATCTCAGAAGTTGGTGAGCATGGAACTATTGTTATTAAATTTCTTGGCGACAAATCTTATCTCGGAGATGAAGGCTATAAATTACAGATTGACAATGATAACATATTGATTTTTGCCGCAACAGAAAGAGGTAGCTTTTACGGCATCCAATCATTGTTTCAGATGATACTGTTAAATTATGGCAATCTTCCCAGCACCTTAATTCCTACCGCAGAATTAACAGATAAACCACGTTTTAAATATCGTGGTATGCACCTGGATGTTGGTCGGCATATGTTTCCTGTTGAGTTTATTAAAAAATATATCGATCTTTTGGCATTTTATAAATTCAATACTTTTCATTGGCATCTAACTGAAGATCAAGGATGGAGAATTGAAATAAAGAAATACCCTAAACTCACTGAGGTTGGTGCATGGCGAAAGGAAACTCTTATTGGTCATGGTGGTAAAAAACCTCATGAATACGATGGCAAACCTTATGGTGGTTTCTACACTCAAAATGAAATAAGGGAAATTGTTTCTTATGCCGCTAAACGGCAGATTACTATCATCCCGGAAATAGAAATGCCCGGCCATTCATTAGCAGCCCTTGCCTCCTACCCTGAACTGGCGTGTACTCCTGGTCCTTTTGAAGTCGCAACTCGTTGGGGTGTTTTCAAAGATATTTACTGTACAAAAGAAGAAACTTTTGAATTTCTCGAAAATGTACTCTTGGAAGTAATGGAATTATTTCCATCAAAATACATTCACATTGGTGGCGATGAGGCGCCCAAAACCAGATGGAAAGAATGTTCAATATGTCAGGAAAATATTAAACAAGAGGGGTTAAAAGATGAACATGAACTACAGAGTTATTTTATCCAAAGAATTGAAAAGTTTCTTAATAGCCATGGACGCAATATCATTGGCTGGGATGAGATTTTGGAAGGTGGCCTTGCTCCAAATGCAACAGTAATGTCGTGGAGAGGAACTGAAGGTGGCATCGCGGCAGCAAAACAAAACCATAATGCAATTATGACACCCGGCTCACACTGCTATTTCGATCATTATCAAAGTAATCCCAAAACTGAGCCATTAGCAATAGGAGGCTTTACAACACTCGAAAAAGTTTATTCTTATGAGCCCATTCCCAACACTTTAAACTCAGAAGAAGCAAAGCATATTTTGGGTACTCAGGGAAATGTTTGGACAGAATACATGGAAACATCCGATTATGTAGAATACATGGTTTTGCCTCGCATGGCAGCCCTTTCAGAAGTAAATTGGACTAGTCCTGACAGTAAGGATTGGCAGTTATTTCAGAATAAGATTCAACAGCATTTTATTATTTATGATATGTTGGGTTATGATTATTGTGATCATCCATTTTAATATTGATATTTGTTATGAAAACATTTTATTGGTCGACCAAAATTGCACTTCTTTTAACAGTTTTATTCATTATTACTGCTTGCAATAACAAAAAAACCTCCTCCCCCTTTGAGTATGTAGACACTTTTATTGGAACAGGAGGCCACGGACATACATTTCCGGGTGCCACTATACCTTTTGGATTAGTTCAACTTAGTCCGGATACCCGTAAGGATAGTTGGGATGGCTGCTCTGGATATCATTATTCTGACAGCATAATTTATGGCTTCAGCCACACTCACCTTAGTGGGACCGGTGTTGGAGATTATGGTGATATCAGATTCTTTCCCTCCAATGGCAAACTAAAAACTAATGTTTATTACAATGATAATTTCAATAAAGGATATGGCTCTGAATTTACCCACGATATGGAAACCAGTGATCCGGGTTATTACGCTGTTTACCTTCTTGAATCTGAAATATTTGCATCACTAACTGTTACTGAGCATTGTGGGTTTCATAAATATATGTTTCCAAAATCTGATGAATCTCACATATTGATAGACCTTGTGGAAAGTGTTGTAAGCGAGAAAATTATTGAAGCGGAGATAAACATTGTCAACGACAGTGCTATTTCAGGCTACCGCCAAACAAGAGGATGGGCCAACGATCAGCAGGTATTTTTTTATGCTCAATTTTCAAAACCTTTTAAATCGTGTGGGATTAAAGAAGATGGCATTAAAAATCCCAACAAATCTTCCGCCAAAGGCAATAGTTTGAAAGCGTGGTTTAATTTCAATACATCAGCAAAAGAAGTCATACTTATGAAAGTTGGTATTTCGATGGTTGATATTGATGGAGCGAAAAACAATCTGAAAAAAGAAATTCCCGATTGGGATTTCAAAAAGACACGACAAAAAGCAAAAGAGTCCTGGGAAAATCAATTGGGTAGAATAGATGTGAAAGGTGGCAGTTTGGAACAACGACAAATCTTTTACTCTGCTCTTTATCATTCCTTTCTTGCTCCAAATATGTCTTCCGATTTCGACAACAGATATCGAGGACATGATAATAAAATACATCTAAACCCTGAATTAAAAATGCATACTGTGTTTTCATTGTGGGATACTTTCAGGGCATTACATCCTTTATTTACAATTGTACAAAGGGAACGCACCGAGGATTTGATAAACTCCATGCTGGACATGTACAGTCACGATGGTCTTCTTCCTGTCTGGGAACTGGCAGCCTGCGAAACAAATTGTATGATTGGTTATAATGCTGTTCCGGTAATAACTGATGCCTATGCAAAGGGTATCACAAATTTTGATCAAAACATTGCTTTGGAGGCTATGAAAGCCTCAGCTACTTCAGGTAAATTTGGACTGGATTACTACACTACAAAAGGATATATTCCTTCTGACAAAGAAGGTGAGTCGGTCTCTAAAACTCTTGAATATGCCTATGACGACTGGTGCATAGCAGAAATGGCACGACTGATTGATGACATAGAAACCTACCAAGAATACATTCAAAGGGCACAGTATTACAAAAACATATTTGATAAGGAAACTGGCTTCTTTAGAGGAAAAAGTAATGGTAGATTTGTTCGTCCATTTGATCCCACCGAGGTAAACTTTATGCTAACGGAAGCAAATACCTGGCAGTATAATTTTTTCGTTCCTCAAGATATTAACACACATATTGAGATGCTTGGTGGTGATGAAAAATATGAAGCGAAATTAGATAGCCTTTTTAATACAACAATTGAGTTATCAGGCAGGCACCAATCTGATATTACAGGATTAATTGGTCAATATGCCCATGGAAATGAGCCAAGCCACCATATGGCATATTTGTATAATTATGTTGGAAAACCATGGAAAACTCAAAAACTGGTAAGACATATCATGGACGATCTTTACACCAACAATCCTGATGGACTTAGCGGTAATGAGGATTGCGGACAAATGTCGGCATGGTATGTTCTGAGTGCTATGGGCTTTTATCCGGTCACACCCGGGACTGATAAATATATTATTGGGAGTCCTGTTTTTGACAGCATTACAATTAATTTGGAAAATGGAAATAAATTCAGAATAATCACCATTGACAATAGTAGTTTAAATATTTACATACAATCGGTTACATACAATGGTGAACCCTGGACAAAATCATTTATCACTCATAAAATGATTATGGATGGTGGTGACCTGGTTTTTGAGATGGGAGAATTCCCAAATAAATTGTGGGGAAGCAAAAAAGAAGACCGACCATATCAAAAAATCACAGATAATTTGATTACACCTGTTCCCTATTTCAATTATGATTCTAAGACTTTTGAAAATCACACATTAATAGAAATCTCAAGTATTAATAATGATGATCAAGTATGGTACAATATACCCAAAGGCAATGGGCAGGAAATTATTGGCGAAAAAATATTAACTCTAATAACTGATGAAACAACTGAGATAAGAACTGTTGCCATCAAAAATGGGATAAAAAGTTTTGAAGAGACTGCTACATTAGTTAAAATCCCTTCAGGAAGATCAATTAAACTAAAAACAAAATACAGCAGTCAATATTCTGCAGGAGGAGATATTGCTTTAATAAATAAACTAAGAGGGGGTAGCGATTTTAAGACAGGCAACTGGCAAGGATATGAAGGTGTTAATGTAGAAGCAACGATTGATTTAGGCAAAGTAATTGAAATAAACAGTATTGCCATGGAGTTCCTTCAGGATGAAAACTCATGGATTTTTATGCCTGAATATGTAAAATTCGAAATCTCGGAAAATGGAACCGACTTTGTTGAATTAAATAAAATAGAAAATAATATTAATCCAGAATCCGCTGGAAGTATTATTAAAGATTTTGAAATAAAACTTGATAAAAAAACTAAAGTGAGGTTTGTAAAAGTATTTGCCAAAAATCGTGCTCTTTGCCCTGAGTGGCATAAAGGAGCAGGAAACAAATCCTGGATTTTTACCGATGAGGTTTGGGTGAAATAAAAAAAGCCCGATACTAAAATCTCAGTATCGGGCTCTTAAATTATTTTATTAATCCTTATTGCATTGGATACTTCTTGAAAATCTCTCCCGACTTCATTAAAATATCAACATATTGTGCTCTGCGGTAGGCAAAAGGATCATTAATATTCTTTTTACTCATATTACCTCTAAACTCCTCAAGATTACTGTACTCACGATTAGCCATCCAGATTTCCATATCCTCAAGCATTTTAGTTATTTGTTGCGGTCCATGTTTGTAAATAGCACTTACAACCTGAACAACATTTGCTCCTGCAAGAATCATTTTAATTACATCACTACCATTAAAAATGCCTCTATTTGTACAAATATCAGCATTAACATTATCATACAAAAGACCAGTATATCTTAAGGGTAATCTGCTTTCATTTTCTGAACTCAAATTATATGCAAAAGTCATCTCTTCAGTCTCTACGTTAATGTCAGGCTGAAAAAGTTTGTTGAACAAAACAAAACCATCAACTTCTTTACGATCCATTTCTTTGAAAACATAAAGTGGATTAGTGTAAAGTGGACTAAGTTTAACACTTACAGGAATATTGACAACTTTTTTTACCCCCTCAAGTACATCAAGTTCTTCCATTAAAATAGCCCGACCTTCCATGTCGAACTCACGAGGATTATTGTAGAAATTTAACTCAATGGCGTCTGCACCTGCTTCCTCCAATTTCTTGGCATATTCATACCATGTATCATCGTTAACAGCATTGAGGCTTGCAATCAAAGGTATCGTCAAAGCCTTTTTGGCTGCTTTAAAATTCATTAAAAACTCATCGGGGCCGGCCTCATACAAATCTGAATGAAACATTGAAGTACTTTCTCCAAATCGATCTTCGTACTCTTTTAATATTTCACCCATCTCCAGATTCTCCAATTGGATCTGCTCTTCAAAAAGTGATTTATAAACTATTGCTGCCGCACCTGCTTCTTCAAGTTTCTTTAGCATGTCAATGTCAGTTACTAAATTACTTGCTCCAACTATGATTGGGTTTTTTAGTTCCAGTCCAAGATATTTCGTTTTAAGGTCCATAATGATTAATTTTTTATTTTGGGTGTAAAATTAAAATAAAAACTCATAATTATTAAGCAAAAAATTTAAAATCATTTTAAATAGCAATTTCACTTGCATATTTAACACATTTGATGCATGCTTTTAACATAAAAAAAGTACTTTTGCCTCTCCTTAAAAAACAAGGAAAAAAGATACTAATCAATTCAAAATTATTTGATTATGAGTAATAAAAAAAAGTTTATAACATGTGATGGTAGTTACGCTGCAGCCCACGTGGCATATATGTTTAGCGAGTTAGCAGCTATTTACCCAATCACCCCCTCATCAACCATGGCCGAGTATGTTGACGAATGGTCAGCTTTTGGTAAAAAGAATATTTTTGGGGAAACAATCAAAGTAGTAGAAATGCAATCGGAAGGTGGTGCTGCTGGAACATTACACGGTTCACTCCAATCTGGTGTATTAACAACAACTTTTACAGCATCACAGGGTCTGCTGTTGATGATCCCTAATATGTATAAAATTGCCGGTGAACTTTTACCTGCTGTTTTCCATGTAAGCGCACGTAGTCTTGCTGCTCAGGCACTTTCTATCTTTGGAGACCACAGTGATGTAATGAGTGCACGCCAAACAGGCTTCGCAATATTAGCAACAGGTAGTGTTCAGGAAATTATGGATATTGCCCCTATTGCACACTTTGTTAGTTTGAGATCTAAGATTCCATTCATCCACATGTTTGATGGTTTCCGTACTTCCCATGAGATTCAAAAAGTTGAATACATGGAGCATGAGGAACTTTCTCACTTATTCCCTTGGGATGATGTTCAGAAATTCCGCGACAAGGCACTTAACCCTGAGCACCCTGTAACAAGAGGTACTGCTCAAAATCCTGATATTTATTTCCAGGCTCGTGAGGCTGGTAACCGTTTCTACGATCCAATTCCTGATTTGGTTGAGGAGTATATGCAGGAGATTAATAAACTCACCGGTCGTGAGTACCACCCATTTACTTATTATGGTGCTGAAAACGCTGAGAACGTAGTTGTTGCAATGGGCTCGGTTACTGAAACTATTAAGGAAACAATTGACTATTTGAACGAGAATGGCGAAAATGTAGGTCTTATATCTGTTCATTTATATCGTCCATTTTCAACAAAATACTTCCTAAAGGCAATGCCAAAGAGTGTTAAGCGCATTGCTGTTTTGGATCGTACAAAAGAGCCAGGTGCAAATGGTGAGCCAATGTACTTAGACATTAAAGAACTTTATTACGACATAGAGAACAGACCACTTATAGTTGGTGGACGTTATGGCTTAAGTTCGAAAGACACTACTCCTGCTCAGATTATTTCTGTTTATGAAAACCTTAAATTAAGTGAGCCTAAAAATGGGTTTACAGTTGGTATTCTTGACGATGTTACTTTCAAATCATTACCATTATTACCAGAAGTAAGTATTACTCCTAAAGGTACTTATGAGGCCAAATTCTACGGACTTGGTGCAGATGGTACTGTTGGAGCAAATAAAAACTCCATTAAGATTATTGGTGATTCAACTGATAAATATGCACAGGCTTATTTTTCATATGATTCAAAAAAATCGGGTGGTATAACAATATCGCACCTTCGTTTTGGCGACAACCCTATTCGCTCTACTTATCTGGTTGGAACACCTGACTTTGTTGCCTGTCACGTCCCTGCTTATCTTACAAAATACGATATGCTTCACGGCATGAAAGATAATGGTACTTTCCTATTAAATAGTATTTGGGACGAAGAAGAAACTAAGCGTCGTTTACCCGACCACATGAAGAAAACTTTGGCCGAAAAGAATATTAAACTTTATATAATTAATGCAACTAAGGCTGCAAGAGAAATTGGTCTGGGCAACCGTACTAATACAATTATGCAGGCTGCATTCTTTAAAGTTTCAGAAGTTATTCCTTAT
>Ga0164315_10000489_pt1 | contig 27479 bp, 24 predicted proteins | sample GuaBasSedimGuay6_FD_113737 | JGI IMG/M metagenome (GOLD analysis project Ga0164315, IMG submission 113737) | Subseafloor sediment microbial communities from Guaymas Basin, Gulf of California, Mexico - Guay6, Core 4569-2, 0-3 cm | ecosystem: Environmental > Aquatic > Marine > Hydrothermal vents... | reverse complement strand
GAGTTGCTACTATAGATGTCTCACTCGTGCTATCGCTTCACAGATATAAAATCTGTTTCGCTTTCTAACTCGTGGTAGCAAACGAGTTGCTACTATAGATGTCTCACACTTCGCTCAAAAACTATATTTGTGATATAATAGTTGCCAATATTATTAGTCCTGCTCCTACAAGTTGCCAAAACAAAAGCACCTCACCACCCACGAACACACCATAAAATGCCGCACTAAGAGGCTCAAGTATAAATATGATCACAGTCTTAGATGCTGTCACAAACTTTTGCATATATGTTTGCACCAAAAACGCATAAGCCGTAGCGAACACAGAAGTTACCACCAAAGCTATGAAAAATGTCTCGCTAAACTCTATATCAAAGGTATGTGGCTCAAATATAAATGAAAACAACATAGACAACAAAGCCACAACGAGAAGCTGAGTAGATACCACTACAAATATGTCGCATTTTTTTGAAAATATATCAGTATATAACAAATGAAAAGCAAAAAGCAAAGCACAAAATACTCCCAAAGCTTCACCAAAACCAAAGTTCAAGCCACTATTCATAGTGAGATAATACAACCCAATAGCTGCCAAAATAGAACCAACTATAACTTTTTTAGGAATTTGTTGTCTAAAAATAAAATATGAAAAAAATGGCACAAATATCACCATAAGGCCGGTCAAAAATCCTACAATTGAACTTTGAGTATAGAGCAAGGCAAATGTCTGTGCAGCATATGCAAAAAACAATATAACTCCTAATATAAAACCATAAAATATATCTTTTGGTCGTATTTGTTTAACTTTTTTATATGCTATGGCAAGTATTATCACAAATGCCAAGCCAAACCTGTAAAACAAAAATGCATATACAGGCACAGTGGCGATAGCATCTTGCATCATCAAAAATGTAACACCCCAAAATATCGCCACAGATGCCAGCATAAGCTCTGCTTTTATTGTTGATTTTATATTCACAAGAGTCATTTTAACTAAAAATTATAAAAATACGATACAATACAATATGTTTAGATATTTATGTATTGCTGTAATTTTATTTTATTTGCCACTTGATGCAAAGATTTATAAAATACCGCCAAACTTACTAAAAAATATGACGACAAATGGTAGCTACAAACCACACTGCCCTACAAAACATAATGATTTGCGAGTAGTGGAAGTGGTGTATTTAAACTTTGCTGATCAAACAAAAACTGGCAAACTAATCGTCAATAAACTTATAGCCAAAAAAACAGCAAAGATATTTGATAAGTTATATAAAATCAAGTATCAAATAAAACTCATAAAACCTATTTATATATTTAAAGCAAACGACTACAATTCAATAGCAGCAAACAACACATCAGCATACAACTGTCGCAAAATATCAAATACCAACAAGTGGTCAAATCATGCTTATGGTATGGCAATTGATATAAATCCACTACAAAACCCATATATCTCGCGAAGTGGGCAAATCACACACAAAGCATCAAAACCTTTTATAGATAGGACAACTAAAGTTAAAAACTACAAAGCTATGATACAAAAAAATAGTTATATAGTCAAACTATTTAAAACTCATGGCTTCAAGTGGGGAGGTGATTGGCGAACTATTAAGGATTATCAGCACTTTGAATACAAAAAGTAGTTTAAACTACTTTTATATGAGATATATCTCACCAATATCTAAAAATTTTATATTTGTGGTTTTTGTATAACTTCGCAATAACTGTTCTGGCTCACCAAGCGGTTCATCTGACAAATCAAATGTGCCATAATGCATAGGTATCAATAGTTTTGAGTTTAAATCATCGTTTGCTTTTATGGCTTCATGTGGGTTTATGTGTTGTAGCTTCATAAAATCTCGGGGTTTATATGCTCCAATAGTAAGTATACTTATATCTATATTTTTGGTATATTTTCCTATATCTTTGAAGTGTTTATTGTAGCCACTGTCGCCACCAAAATATATTGTCTTGGTTTTAGTTTTGATAAGAAAACTACCCCACAATATCTTGTTTGCATCGGATATTGTCCTTTTGTGCCAATGAAAAGCCGGCAAAAACTCTATAGAAAAACTCTCTTTTATATCATATTTTTCATACCAGTTTGCCTCTATTGTGTTTATAGTGCTATTCATACTTTTGACAAGCTTTGTCATATTTAAAGGCACCAAAACAGTAATGCCATCAAAATATCTTATGCTCTTTTTGTCCAAATGATCATAATGCCCATGCGATACAAGTATGTAGTCTGGTTTTATTTTGTCTGTGTCTATAGGCAAAGGTGTCAATCTTTTCATCATAGGAGGTGCAAACAAACACGGATCAGTTAAAATCTTTTTGCCATCAATTTGCAATAAAAATGTAGCATGCCCCAACCAATATATAAAATCATCTTTGATATCAAGCACTTTGTCGCTTTTTATCACTTTGAGTTTGTAGTTCTCTTTTTGTTTTACTTCTCTTTGTGGGTTTTTAGATAGTTTCCACTTAAGTATCTCATATATGGTTTTGTTGCCCGAGAGTCCATAAATACTTGTATATGTGGCATTTTTTGTTAAGCTGGCTTTAACAATACTCATCTTTGAACTTCACATACATTTTAGCGTGTTTTATCAAATCATCGCACTCCTTGTCGCTTAGTTGTTTGACTACTTTTGCCGGACTTCCCATGATGAGACTTCGTGGTGGAAAAACCTTGTTTGATGTTACAAGCGAGTTTGCTCCTACTATGCTACCTTTGCCTATAACAGCACCATCTAATATAGTAGCACTCATACCTATCAAACATCCATATTCAATAGTGCATCCGTGTAGCATAACTCTGTGTCCTATTGTTACATCATCGCCTACTACTGTGGGGTTTCCATCGGTTTTGTCCTCTTTTTTGTAGTGTGTCACATGTATCATAGACAAGTCTTGAACTGAAGTTCTTTTGCCTATAGTTATCTTGTGAACATCGCCTCGCACTACTGCTCCAAACCATATAGAGCTATGCTCTCCTATTGTTACATTGCCTATTATATCAGCACTTGGAGCAACCCAAGCATTTTTGTCTATCTTTGGATACCATTTTTTATATTTAAATATCATATTTTTCCTTTGTGTTTTGTTATTATAGCTTTGCTATAGTTTGGCACATTGTCGTATGTAAATACAGCATAATATTTACTGATATTTATATTTCCAAAATTGTCATATGTGTAGCTATCGTTTCCTGAGTATATTTTATCGCCATCAAAAGCATTGGTTGGTTTTCTAAATCTATTTCGCACTACATACACTCCCACAAAGTTTTCGTCTTTTGGATTTGTCCAACTTAGTTTTATTTGTTTGTTTTGTATCGTTTTTTTAAGGTTAGTTATAGTTTTCACAGGCACACCTCTTTTGCTGATATAATTTAAGACAAGCTTGACATCATCTTGCCAAATAGCTTGAAAGTTTTTGATATTTGATGGTGTTGGTTTTATGATAAAGTTCGCATATTTCTTGTGGTATATCATCTCTTGTAGGGCTATTTTGGAATAACTGTCAAATACAAACTTGTTTGATTTTGTTTTTTTTATATTTTTTTTGCTTATTTCGTATCCTATAAACTCAATCCTATCTCTTGTTTTTATAGCTTCATAACTACTATCGTCTATGTCTACAAACTCTACGATGAATCTTATGTCGCCATCTGTTTTTGATATAGTTTTGTTCTTAATTCCAATACAACAATCCGTTATGATGATATTTTTGATATCTTTTAAGATACTTATATCAAACTTGAAGTTACCATATATCTTGTCATTGTTTGCGTCATAACCACATATTAGCTTATTGTTTATATTTTTGTTTTTGTATATTGTAGTAGTAGTTGTGGTTTGCAGTTCTGTTTTTTTGTTAGGGACTGTATATATGATATCAATACTTGGACGATAGTGAATACCACCTCCATAGTCGCCATAACCTATATCAAACATCATCATCTGACTATCTTTATCGTCTGGCAAACTATTTGGTCCAGCTATTTTCAATAAAAATTTGCCATCTTTTAAGTGTGAAGACAAAACATCTTTTTCTGTTTGGTTAAAATACCAGTGGCTCCATTTGCCTTGTGTTAGTTGTTCTGATGGTATTGTTTGTCCCAAAGTTTCTATTGTATTTGCCTTGTTTATTTGTTTGAAATCATATATATCATCAACATTGTTAATATCCAAAAACGATACAGACCATTCTCCGTATTTTTCTATTGTTGCAAATACTCTGTTTAAAGCATATAATGATATTCGCACATCTTTTATTATAGCATTTGAGGGTATATTTCCTATTTTAAACTCAATCACTCCATAGCTTATGCCTCTTTTTTTGTCTACTCCTATGAAAAGAGAATTGACACCAAAATGTTTTTTGTTATTTTTTTGTCGTTTTGATGACACATATCCCACTTTATTTATATCTGGAAATATAGTTTTGCTAAACTCATCTATTCGCAACGATGTTTTAGCTCTAAGTTTGGGGGCAAATGGTGATTTGATTTTTGTTTTGTTGTTTACCGCTCGTATATAGTAGTAGTATGTAGTGCCACTTCGTAGCTGAATACCGGTGAAAGTTTTTTTATATGTTTGTGCTATCAGTGAATTGTGGTTGCAGTTTTCTTTGTTTTCAAGGTTGCGATAAACTTCAAAATATACATCTGGATTGTTGTCATAATCCCAACACAATGTTATGTTGTCTGACAAAACATTGTCTGTGCGAAAGTTATCTACTCGTTTAGGAGCTTGAGAACTGTAGTTTGTTGCTTCGCTTAGAGCATATAAAACAGCAGGTATATTTTCATCGCAACTCTCTTTCATATTTTTCATAAAATCAGGTATATTTCTGGTGCCGACCTCTACGACAAACGACAATATACCCAAGCTATAATAGTATTCTCTCCCACTACCACTGACTATTTGTTGTGGTGGTTTGCCTCTGTGTATACCATATTTTCTACTTGTTATTTTGTGTATCTCATAGTTCATATTAGCACACATCGTATTTAGGTCTGTGCCGTTTAGTTCATTTTCGTGATTGAAGCTGTGTGCTGGAAAAAATACATTGCCTTGTGAGTGATAATCAAGTGCAATAGTGATATTTTTGTGACTATCTACAAACTTTTTGATAGCTTTGGTTTCTGGCTCGCTAAATGCTTCTGGGCCACCATATTCATTTGATGATGTGTCGTTTGATTTTTCATATCCTATACTAAAGTTTCTATTTAAATCCACTCCATATGTGCCATCTTTGTTGTCTCGGCGGTTTTTTCGCCAAAACGAATAATGCTTACGACTATAAACAAATCCATCTGGATTTAGACATGGCACTATGTATATGGTATTTTTGTCTAATATCTGTTTGACATTTGGGTTTATGTCGTAGTTTGTCAAGATATATTCTATAAAAACAAAAGACAACTCATGGCCCACCCACTCTCGTGCGTGCACTGTTCCTGTATACAACAAGGCAGGTTTTTTTGCTTCGTTTTTGATATCACTTGTGATGATCGCGAGTTTTATCTCTCTTTGTTCCCATGTTTGTCCTATGGTTTGAACCGATACCATATTTGGGTATTTGCTTGCCATATTGTCTAAAAACTCCAAACCTTGCTCGTATGTTTTATATTGTTGTTTCATATTTTCCTATAATTTTGTATCGTTTTTTCTTTTTATGGTATTTATCATCTATAAACTTCGATTGTATCTATTTATCTTTAGATATCTTTTATGTTATGTTTTTAGTCAAACTTTCACACTTGGTTATCGTGCTTATGATATCTTCTGGACTATTGATATCGTTATATTCTATCACAAACTTTCTACCGATATCAAAAACTAAAATTTCAGCCTTGTCTTTTGAGTTTTTGTCCTTGATGCCTCTTATTTCGTCCACTCCAGCTGCTCCAAATATTCTTCGTATCATTTCGCAACCTGCGAAACCAACACTTTGTCTTATAATATTTTGTATAAAACTGTTTTTATAGTTCTTGAGTGTTGTATTGTCTACAAATCCATCTGTTATAAGTGCGGAATCTTTTGTCTGTTGCCAAAGTTGTAGGAATTTGTTTTTAAACATTGTCAAAATATCATATATTGTTTTCAAAATCCATTTTTTATACTCTTCATCTTTTGAGACAATAGTGTGATGAATATAGGCACTTGTCAAGTTCGCCAACAAAGCTCCAATATCAAAACCAAAAGGTCCTACAAAAGCAAACTCAGAATCTATGATATAAGTCTCATTGGTATTTAGCATAATAGAACCCGTATGCAGGTCCCCGTGAAGCAAACAATCAGTAGAGTTCATAAATATGTATTTAAGTTGCAAAACTTTTTCTTTGAACTTTGTATCATCAAATATCTTATTTGCAAGTGGATTGTTTTTGATATTTGCTGTATCGTTTGATGGGTGTTGCATAAAAGCAAATGTAAATACATAATCTTCAGTAAGTTTGCACATCTCGTTGTTTCCGTTAAATTTATCTTGTAGCTCATTTTTTTGTTCGCTTGATAGATATAAAGATGATGTGTGAAACAAAACTTTTGATAAATATGTAGAGATATGGTCGCTAAATTTATTGTATTTTATTTTGTCTATCATACTACCTCTCAATATTGTATGATTGTCAAGATATTGCATGACTAGCACACTCATAGATTCACAAGTAAAATATAGTTTTGTGATAAAATCTGGCGATATGGTACCAAATATCCTCAAAGACCTTATCTCATATGTCATTCGCTCTTTTTTGAGCAGATACTCTTCTCCTAAACATCTAATATACGGCACAGCTTGTTTGACTATCAAGGCTTTGGAGCTATCATCACACGATAGAACTAAAAATACAAAGTTTAAATTTCCATCGCCTATCTCTTTTGCTATTAAGTTATCTTCACCAAAGTATTTTTTTATATTTTCTATACTTTTGAGATATTTTATGATATTGTCTGTATTTAATATCTTGTATTTCATATTTTCCTCACTTTTTGTAACATTTGCTACACTATTTTAAATAGCTTTATGATAACATATTAAAATAAAAAACAAGCAAGATTGAAAAATAAAATAATATTGAAAAATAAATTTTAAATATTTTACGATACAATATTGATATACATAATACAGGAGTAAATAGATGAAAAATTTTTGGCAAGACAGGACAATACTAAAAGATAAGTTTGACTTAATACAGATAAATATTGGAAACTTGTGCAATCAAACTTGCACTCACTGTCATGTAGGAGCTATTCCAAAAGGCGAAAAAAATATGGACCGGCAAACATCTATCAAAATCATAGATAAAATCAAACAGCTCGATATAGATACTATAGAGTTCACAGGTGGAACTCCCGAGATGAATGAAAACTTTGAGATGTTTTTGTCCGAGCTTCATAAAGCAGGCAAAAACTTAGTAGTTCGCACTAGCTTGACTATTTTAGATGACAAAAAATATTCACACTTTATAGAGTTATACAAAAAATACAGTGTCAAAGTGATAGCTTCTTTGCCGTCTGTATTTGAAGATGACACTACAAAACAGCGAGGCGATGGAGTATATGACACGACTATAAAGATACTAAAAAAACTAAACGATACAGGTTACGGCAAAAGTGGTCTAAAGCTTGATTTGGTATACAACCCAGTTGGCACCTATTTGCCTGCTCCTCAAAATGTATTGCAAGAGCAATACAAAACGATATTGAAAGAAAAATTTGATATTAGTTTTAACTCACTTGCTACAATTGTCAATATGCCTATAAAAAGATTTAAGATGGACTTAAAAAAGCAAGGGCTTCTCAAAGATTATACAAATACTCTAAAAAGCAAATACAACGAAAATACTTTGTGTAATATCATGTGCCGCAGAGTGTTGGGTGTTGATTTTGCTGGATATATCTATGATTGTGATTTTAATTTAGCTTTAGATATAAAAGTCAAAGGTTATGAAAATATCCATTTTTGGGATATTGATTTTGACAACTTTAAACCTAAAATTAGTTTTGACTCTCACTGTTATGCCTGCACTGTAAATAGTGGCAGTTCATGTCACGGCGAGGTGATAAAAGATGAAAACTTTGATGAAAAACAAAATGCCAAAGAGTATTATGGAGATATTTTAAATACAAATGATGATTTGAAAACTACTGCTTGTTGCACACTTGATAAAATACCACAAAGAGTAAAAGATACATTGCCTTATATAATGGATGAAATAAAAGATAAATATTATGGCTGTGGATCACCTATGCCTTTGGTGCTTGAGGGACAAACTATGTTGGATCTAGGTTGTGGAAGTGGAAGAGATGTATATATTTTATCAAAGCTTGTCGGACAAAATGGTTTTGTGCACGGCATAGATATGACAGCAAATCAGATAAATATAGCAAAAAAATATCAAAAAGACCAGACCAAACGATTTGATTTTAAAGATATAAATACAGCTTTTATCCATGATTATATTGAAAATATAGACAAGCATTTCAAGCCAAACTCTATAGATATCATCACATCAAATTGTGTCATAAATCTCCTACAAGACAAGCAAGATATATTGAAAAAAGTATTTAATCTGCTTAAAGATGGTGGGGAGTTTTATTTTAGCGATGTGTATGCAAGCAGGCGACTGCCAAAACATATCAAAGAGCATAAAGTTTTGCACGGTGAGTGTTTAGGTGGAGCTTTGTATACAAATGACTTTTTAAGATATGCAAGACAAGCCGGTTTTGTAGAACCACGAGTTGTATCTACAAAAGAGATAGAAATAACAGATAAAAGTTTGGTAAATATTGTAGGCAAAACCAAATTTTATTCTATCACATATAGACTTTGGAAGATAAGCGATTTAGATACAGTTTGCGAAGATTATGGACAAAGAGCTACTTATCTAGGTGGTATAGAACATAGCGAACTAGAGTTTCAACTAGACGAAAATCACCTGTTTGAGATAGATAGAGCTGAACATATATGCAAAAATACAGCCGATATGCTAAGCAAAACAAGATATAAAAAATATTTCAAAATCACAGGCGGCACAGATATACATTTTGGTCAATTTAAAAGCTGTGCCACACTTGCTACTACAGAACAAAATGACACAACAAAAGAGGTTAGCGATACATCATGCGGTTGTTGATATTAGTTTTTTGCAGTTTTGTTTTTTTGTATAGCGAAGTGCTACTAAAAGAGGACTTTAACACTCTTGCAAACTGGGAGCCGTTGACTTTTAAAAAAATAAAAAAACACTCAACATACAAAATAAAAGACTCTACCCTAGTAGCCAAAAGTGATGATAGTGCTTCTGGTATCAAGTTTAAAAAACAATACAATATATATGATTATCCTGTATTAAGTTTTAAGTGGAAAATAAACAACATCTACAAAAAAGGCGATGCAACTAAAAAAACAGGCGATGACTATCCTATACGAATATATGTTATGTTTAAATATGACCCAAAAAAAGCTTCGTTTTTTGAAAGTATAAAATACAGCACAGCTAAAACATTGTATGGAGCATACCCACCACACAGCACTATCAACTATATTTGGTCGAACAAAACACATAAAAACAGGATTGTCGCAAGTCCATATACAGACCGAGCAAAGATGATAGCAGTAAATAGCGGCAAAAAAAATATAAACATATGGCAAACTCACAGGCTAAATGTGTTGGAGGATTATAAAAAGGCATTTGGCAAAAACCCACCAGATACTGTCTCTATAGCTATCATGACTGATAGCGACAATACGCATGAAACATCTGTGTCTTTTGTTGATTTTATAGAGATCAGCAACTGACATATGAAACAAAATCTAGTCATAATGTTTGTAAAAGAACCAAAAGTTGGATATGTCAAGACAAGATTGGCAAAAGATACTGGCGATAAATTTGCTACAGATTTATACAAACTATTTGTCAAAGACTTGATAAATAGTTTGCAAAATTATGGCGGCGATTTCAAACTATGTGCTTATCCCAAGCTTGATATTGTAAATAAAGAATTTGGCAATTTTAACAATTTTTTACAACAAGATGGTGACTTAGGTATCAAGATAAAAGCTACTTTTGAGGAGCAGTTTGATGTAGGTTATAAAAAAATAGTGCTAATAGGTAGCGATACTCCACATATTACCAAAGAAACTATCAAGATAAGTTTTGAAAAGCTAAATAACCACGACATAGTGCTAGGTCCTAGTGCTGATGGTGGATACTATTTGGTAGCTTTCAACAAAACCACCTTTTACAAAGAGGTATTTGAAAATATATCGTGGAGTACAGATAAGGTTTTAGAGCAAACTATACAAAAACTACAAGGCAAAAGAGTATATCTTTTAGATGAACTAAATGACATAGATATATTGGATGACTTGAAAGAGTTTTATGATAAATATCAAAATAGTTATTTTAAAAATTCACAAACTATAAGATTTTTGAAAAAAAATCAACAATTTCTAATTCTAAATAAAAAAGGGGAAAAATGCTTATTATAATACTCATAATTGCTACAATATTTTTAGCATACAACAATGGTGCAAATGACAATTTCAAAGGTGTTGCCACACTTTATGGTAGTGGCACTTTAAGCTTCAAAAAAGCATTAACAATAGCAACAATCACAACTTTTTTGGGCTCAATCACTGCTATATTTGTAGCAAATGGTCTGATACAAAACTTTTCTGGTAAGGGTTTGGTTTCTCAAGATATAGCTGGAAGTGTTAATTTTCTCATAGCAGTTGGATTTGGTGCAGGTTCTACTGTATTGCTTGCAACTAAATTGGGATTTCCTATCTCTACAACTCATAGTTTAGTAGGAGGATTGATGGGTGCAGGGCTTATGGCAGTTGGCTTGGATATAAATTTTTATAAGCTTGGCAGTGCCTTTTTTGTGCCACTTTTAGTAAGCCCCTTTCTAGCATTTGCTTTAGGAATAATTGTATATATATTATTTAAAAAGATTAAGAAATATTTCAATTTACAAAGTGAAAATTGTATCTGCATAGGTGCTACAAAAAAACAATATATTCCAGTATGCAATCTAAACGACAACGAGGTTAGACAAATCGCAACAGATATGAATATCCAAGAAACTAACAATCTACATCTGCATATAGCAAATCATAAAGAGTGTCAAAATATCTACACAAATAAGATATTTGGCACAACTATACAAAAAATACTTGATATAGCTCACATGGTTAGTGCTGGTGCTGTTTCGTTTGCAAGAGGGTTAAACGATACTCCCAAAATAGCAGGACTATTGGTAGCTGCCCATACATTAGATATCCGATACGGTATGGTTACTATTGGTGTTGGTATGGCTATTGGTGGATTGTTAAATTCAAAATTAGTAGCCGAAACTATGAGCAAAAAAATAACCTCTATAAGTCATGGGCAAGGCTTGTGTGCAAATTTAACTACAAGTTTTCTTGTGATTGTTGCAAGTAAGTTTGGAATACCTGTCTCTACTACACATGTATCTGTTGGTTCAATTTTTGGTATAGGTATTATAAGTCAAAAGCATGATGCTAAAATGATAAAAACTATCATTTTGTCATGGATTATAACTTTGCCTGTGGGTATGTTTTTTAGTGCATTGTTTTACTATTTGATAGGAATTTTTTCTTGAAAGATAATTTTTCTATCAAGTTAGATGGAAACAAATACAGGAGATAAATATTATGAAAAACTTTGATGTCATTGTCATAGGTGGAGGTCCAGCTGGGCTGGTTGCTTCGAAAATACTAGTAGCATTTGGCAAAAAAACAGCGATAGTAGAAAAAGCAAAACTCGGAGGAGACTGCACTCATAGTGGCTGTGTGCCATCAAAAACACTTTTAAAATCAGCAAAAGCATATTATGACACAAAAAATATATCAAAATATGGCTTAGGCTCAAATGATATAAACATAGATACCTCAAATGTGCTAAATCATGTGCGAAGTGTCATAGATGAGATATATTCTCACGAGACACCTGAAGTTTTTGAAAAAGCTGGAGTTCGTATCATAGAGGGGTTTGCAAAGTTTGTATCAAAAGATGAGATAATAGTAAATGATAAAATATATAAAGCCAAGAAGTTTATTTTAGCAACTGGTTCAGGCCCTATGATTCCTGAAATTTTGGGATTAGAAAATATAAAATATCTTACAAACGAAAATATATTTTTACAAAAATCTATCCCAAAAAGTATGACAATTGTAGGAACTGGTGCCATAGGTGTAGAGATGGCAACAGCATTTAATCGTCTTGGCTGTCCAACGACTTTAGTCTCAAGAGGTAGCGGTATTTTAAGACAAAATGACGATGAATTGAGTGAAATACTACTCAATGAGCTTAAAAAAGAGGGGGTGGAGTTTATAAACCATGCAACATATGAAAAAGTTGAACAAGTAGAAAATAAAATCGTGCTACACATAAAACAAAACAAAAAAAACACAAATATAACTTCACAAAAGATACTCATAGCCACTGGACGAACTGCCAATACAGATATAAATCTTGAAAAAGCAGGTGTCAAATACGACAAAAATGGTGTGATAGTAAACGAATATATGCAAACATCAAATCCAAATATTTACTCCATAGGAGATGTTTCTACAAAATATAAATTTACACACATAGCAGAACAAGAAGCTATAATAGCAGCTTCTAACATAGGCTTACCTATAAAGAAAAAGATGACATATAACAATATCGGTAGTTGTATATATAGTGATCCTGAATTAGCACAGATAGGATACACACAAACAGAGGCAAACAGATTGTTTCTAAACAAAGTTCAAACATATAAGTTTGAATACAAAAATAGTGATAGAGGATATACAGATGTAGATAAAATTGGTATGATAAAAGTAAGCGTCCTAAAAAGTGGCAAGATAGTTGGGGCCTCTATATTAGGAAGCAGAGCTGGTGAGCTTATACATATACTGCAACTAGCAAAAACATTTGATATATCTTTTGATAAGTTATCAAAAATAGTATATCTGTATCCAACCTATGCAGATATCGTCAAACAGCCAGCAAAACAGTTTTATATCAATAAGCTTTTGAACAATAAACTTTTGAAACTTTTGAAATATTTAAAATCAATTTTGATAAAAGCATGATACTATGAAACAAAAAATTATATTTATAACAATATTTTTATTGGTAATTGTAGCCATAAAAATATTTGACTTAGATGCTGTATTTACCTTTGAAAATCTAAAAAACCAACAAAATGTTTTATATACTTATGTTACAAATCATTATTATTTAACAGTTGTAGTATTTATATCAATATATATAGTATCTGTGGCATTTTTGATACCAATAGCCACTGTGCTAACACTTGCTGGTGGCTTTTTGTTTGGTAGTATAGCAGGGGTTGTATTTGTAAATATAGGAGCAACAGTTGGTGCTATATTTGCATTTATATTTTCAAGGTATCTTATGGAGAAAAAACTCCAAAGCAAATATGAAAAACAGCTAAAAAAATTCAACTACGAATTAGAACAAAATAAATATCAATATCTATTTAGCTTGAGGTTTTTGCCTATTTTTCCATTTTTCTTGGTCAATTTTTTGTGTGGGCTTACCAAACTTGATATCAAAACATTTATCATCACGACATCATTGGGTATTGTCCCGGGCTCATTTGTATATACCTATGCAGGAAGTCAGCTATCTACTATATCATCTATAGGTGATATTTTCACAAAAGAGATATTGTCTGCTTTTGTATTGTTGGGATTGCTGACCTTGATGCCAGTGATTATCAAAAAATTTAAAGCATTAAAAGTAAAAAAGGAAAACAGATAAAAGCCTCTATCATAATCCCAGTTCACAACGAAAAAAAAACAGATATTTTTCTTGAAAATATTTTAAATAACAATACTTTGAAAGACTATGAGATTATCGTAGTTGATAGCAACAACTTAACTATAAATCAAATCACAAATAAAAATATAGTCAAAATATCATCAAAAAAAGGACGAGCTACACAGATGAACGAAGGGGCAAAAGTAGCTACTTCTAGTATATTGGTTTTTTTGCATTGTGATACTATTTTGCCAGATGGTGCATTTGAGCTAATATATCAAACTTTAGATGACAAAATAGTAGCAGGTGCTTTTGATTTGTCCTTTGATTCGGATGACAAAATCATCACTTATATAGCAAAGATTGCATCCTATCGCTCTAGGATTACAAGGTTGCCATATGGCGACCAAACGATATTTATCAAGAAAGATATCTTTTTCGAGGTAGGCGGATATACAGATATGCCCTTGATGGAGGATGTCAATTTGATGCAAAAACTCAAAAAACATAACTATAAAATAAAAATACTGCGACAAAAAATTATCACAAGTAGTAGAAAATTAGAAGAAAATGGACCCATAAAAAATAGTATAAAAAACTTTTTTTTGGTAAGTTTATATTATATAGGTTTTGATATATATAAGTTAGCAAAATATTATTGAGTTATAGGGCACCTCTAAAAAACTCTATACTCATAATTTTTGACTATTTTTTAGTTTTTTGTAGATCCATATTTTAGAGGTGATCTTTATATAAAAAAAGCATATATTTGTAAATTTATGTCTATTATATCATCTGGACGAAATTTTTCACAGTGAAAAGTTTCAGCTCCTCACCTCGTAGAGATTTTAACTCTGTCGTGAAGCCTTTTTTCGAAAATAGCACATACACATCTACATCTATTCGTAGTTTTTCACACCTTTCTTTCAAAAGTGTCAGTTCGCTTTTTTTTATCTTGGAGTTTGTGTATTTGCAGCATCCTGCTATAGTTTTGCCATCTTTTGTTTTGACTAACATATCTATACTGATATCATCGTCCCAATATCTACCTATTTGTTTGATATTTTTTTCGCCTATATTGTATCTAATATATTCAAAACACAATTGTTCAAATACAAAATATGACCACACTGACTTTCTGTTGTCATATCTTGTGCGAAACTCATCAAAATCGCCATCTCTTATGCCTTTGAATATAGGTGAAACAAAAGCAAACCAAAACCTGACAAAAGGTGATATGAAAATTAGCTTTTCAGATACAGTGTATTGGTCATCTATGCCAGAAAACTTTTGTAGAGATTTTTCCAGTTTCAACACTTTTAGGTCGCATAACTCATCTACTATCTTGATACCGTGGTCAAACGATACTTTAGTATGTTTAAATGCCGAGTTTGTTCGTCTGTCACCCAAAGCCAGAGCAGTCAATATAGAGCTGTATGAAGCTTCATCGTGTGTTAATTTGTTTATATCGTATCTTAAGGATTTGTATTTTTTTAGTATGTGCTTTTGTATTAGATCATAGATAGGCATATCTGTATCTATACATATATCAAGCCCACCAAAAATAGCAAAATACTCTACCGCTATTTGTTGGGTTTTTGGCTTGTTTGTTTCGCAAAATATTTTATATTGTGAAAGTATTGGTTGGTTGTCTATGGTCATATTTTTTTCTATGTTTGAGTATATATCATCTTTGCTTTGTCATGATTTGTGTGATTGTATCAAATATGGCTTAAACTTCTCCAGTCTGTATCTATAATCCTACGGACTAAAGATTGTAGACAATCTTTATGCGGCTATCATTCAAGCCATATAGCCCATATATCGGACTATCTGTTTGAGTCTAGCTTGTGTGTTTGGACTATAATTTGTGTCGCTCATCTATAAACTCCTTTTGATATGATTTTTTCCAGTCCTTTATGATCTGCAAACTGTACACAATCTATCGAAGCCTGAGTATATTCTAGTGCTGTGAAGTTTGAATAGTCTATAAATTTATATCCATTATATACTGCTATCATATCGAAAAACATACGAGTAATTCTACCATTTAGCTCATAAAATGGATGCAATGCTATAAGTTCGCATTGAAAATAAGCCAATCTATTTACAAACTTTTCTTTGGGTTTGGTATCAAAATCTTTTAGATAATATTCATCTTTTAGGGCTTTGAATATCTTTTTTGATTCGTCTTGTATGTATGCTCCTTGACAAAATCTACTCTCCTCTTTTGCCATGTTAAAATCTCTAAAGATACCAGCCCACTCATAAAGTGATTCAAATGTCCTTTTGTGTAGGGACTTGAGATATTTTTCATCAAAAGTCGTGCTTTCATCTATCTCATCAAAAAATATTATATAAGCCTCCTCGAGAAGCTCCTTTTCTATCTCGTGAAGTGTTTCGCTATCGTGTATATTGTATTTGTTGATAGGCACATCGGTATTTTGATATAAAGTGAGTTATCTTTTAGTAGATACTTTGATGCCATATTTTTCTCTTAGATTTCGTGCTTTTTGGATAGTTTGTTTATCTGCTTGTTTGTATCCTTCGATCGCTTGTGTTGTAGTGATAATTTGTCTTAGTATAGTTTTGTTTATCTGGTTTTTGCTCATCTTTTTCCTTTGTCTTTGTCTCGGCAGTGAAAATATCACTCATCATCTCCGCTACTATGGATCGATAATTTGATCTATATATCTGACTTTCTTTTGTGTATTGTATCATATAGAGCTTAAATTATGGCATCAAATATAAACTTCAGGGTAAACACTACTTAAACTTCGCCTGTCTGTGTCAATATCGCACGACTAAAGATTGTCGACAATCTTTATGTGGCTATCACTCAACTATATAGCCCATATGTTGGACTATCTGTTTGGCTATAGTTTTGGTGGTTCATCTTGAGCTTTTTAATTGATTTTAGAGGCAACTCTTATATTGTATTGGACTTCTTGCTGTATATTTTATCTAGCATATATACTCCATATCCCATAGAACCAAATACCATCATCATCACTACTGCCATCAAAATATTTTCTATCATCATTTTTCCTTTAATTCATTTATCTTGATATGCTTCATGGTAGCTATTTTTAGATACAATATCAGCAAAAACAAAAGTATAAAACAGCCCAAAATAAATACCACACCCACTTCGTCTTTTAGAAACATATTTGTAACACTCGCACCAATAGTAACGATAAAAACCAACAAATGGTTCAAATAAGTTCTCAATGAGTTTATCAATTCTTTTTTCATATGTTATTATACCATATAATATTAAAACTTCTTGTGTTTCTAACTATCTTTTATATCTACTACAAAATCCTTGTATAGGTTGGTAGTATCATCTGGGCTGTGTTGGTTCATATTGTCAAACTTTCTTTTGTGTATTGTATCATATCAAACTTAAATTATGGCACCAATTATAAACTTCAGAGCAAACACCGCTCAAACTTCTCCTGTCCGTGTCAAAATCGCACAAGTTAAAGATTGTCGACAATCTTTATGTCGCTATCACTCAACTATATAGCCCATATATTGGACTATCTGTTTGGCTTTCGAGTTTGTGGTGGATTTGTCTTGTGATTGCTTAAACTTTGTCTGTATCTTTCATAAGCCAGATTTTATAGCTGTTTAGTCCCCTCATATAGCTATATCAGCTTTATCTCTTGTGCTATATCTTTGATAAGCTTGCTTAAAGGTCGTTTGCCCAAATCTTTGTCTTCTATATATCCACAAGTTATGAGACGAAGCAAATCCGCACGACTGCCAAAAAGCCCACTATAGTTGTGTGCCAATTCATCTATATAGCTATCTGGATATATAACTCTTTTTTGTATAAGTTCTAGTGCTATATCTTTGTGGTTTTGATATAGGTCATATAGTCTAAAGGTGCTTATGTTATTTGTTGCTTTTTTGTTTGTTGTTGAGAGTTCGATATCAAAACCACTCACACTATGGCAAAAGTTACTATTGGTTATATTTAGTTTGAATTTGACTAAAGTATTAAAATCATCTTCATATGGATGCAAATGGACTTTTTCATAAAAATTCTCTTTGTGCTTGAACTTACTGTTGCAAATATGACAACAGGGAATTAAATTGAAAAAACTTATAGATAAAAATGGATATGTGCTTTTGCTGTAATAATGGTCAAATGTAGATATAACTCTAGGCTTATTTTTTTTGGTATCTTCAAATTTAAATATATATTCCCTGTTACAGTATGGACAAACTGTTATATCCAATTCCTGAACAAACGATGTAGCCCACTTGTTTCTAAATACTTCATATAGTTTATTTAGTTGAGTTGCTAAGCTTGGATATATCTCTATATCTTTTTTTATCAACAGTATCATCTCACTTTGCTTTAGTTTGATAATTTGTTCTAAGTCTTTATCATAGAGACAGACCAAATCACAGTTGATATCGTCTATATTGAAGTGAGTATCGTCTTGGTTGATATAGTTTAATATCTTGGTGTAGTGTTTGTCTATTGTGTTGTCTAATTTATTATTTTTTATTTGTATCATTTTCTTGTATCGTCAACTTATCTTGTAGTGTCTTTATTTGTTCTTTGATATTATCTATATCATCACATTTTTGAAGTCTTTTGCTGTCTATCATTTGTTGTAGTTGTCTTTTGATAATAGGTTCGCCTATGATATTTATAATATTTTGTGCTTCATTAATATTTTTAACTTTTGGTTCTTTATCATTTAGAAAGTTTATAACTTCATCTATTTTGCTCCTTGCAAACTCTCCCATAAGCCCATCATTCATAAAAAACCCATGAGATAGTAGTGTGTGGATATTTGCACCAAATGTATCTATATCTACTTTAGTTTGTTTGCCTTCTTTTAGAAATATTATATTTTCTTTTGGGAGGTCTGATAGTATAAATGGGGAGTGGGATGTGAGTATGATATTAAATACAAAATCTTTTTGAGTTTTCAAAATACTTATCAGCAGTGCAATAAACTCCTTTTGCCAGTTTGGATGTAAACCAAGCTCTACTTCATCCAGTAGTAAATTTATGTGCTTGTACTTATAGTATATTTTTAATATATTTATCTGATACAAGATATTATATATAACTTGAGTCAAATGTTTCTGTCCGTTGCTTAAATCATTAAATGAAATATCATCATGATAAAGTTCTATATCTATCCAAGAGGGTAAATATTCTAAAAATTTTTTATTTTTATTTATATCATAAAGACTGTCATCTATACTAAAATCATTTATCTGTTCATTTAAATAATCTATGAATTTAAAGGCAAGTTCAATTTTATTTTCTGCACTTCTGTATAGTGATTTGTAAGTATTTGCCTTAATATATTTTATCAAAGCATCAATATTATTTTCATTCAATATATGGATAATACCATTATCTTTCAAAAAGATATTTTCATACTCCTTTGTTATCTTTATAGTTGATTGGTCACCTGATTCTCTCAATCTATATAAAGTTTGTGTAATAATATATAAAACTGATAAGTCAATCATCTCATCTCTATTAAAACTAGAAACAAATCCATCTGGTCTATAAAATATATCAATCTTATCAGTTATTATTTTTTGTTCTTTTTTATCAAAAATATGTTTATCTAAATATATTTTATCATATTTGAAAGATAATTTAAAGCTATTTGGGGTAAAAAATTGTTTTATATTTTCAAGACAAATATTATTTAAAACAGCAAAATTTAAAATATACTTCATATGCTGATTGTCTATATCTTGTCTGTTGATACAAGCATATGCTTTCGTAGGTTGCATAACCAATGGACTATGTGAGTCTTTTTTAATCTTATAAAAACATGAATTATCTACAATCTTGTCGTTAGCAAATACAATACTAGTCAGACTGTAGTCATAATACATCAAAAATGTTTTATCATCTTGTATGTTTTTTATTGAAATATTATTGATTGTAGATATACTAGAATTAAGATTTTTGACACAATATCCAATACCTTTTAAATAATATACAAGACATATATTGCTATTGTTATATAAGCCATTTAAATACAAGTGTATTATTGTCTCCAATATATTACTCTTGCCACTCCCATTCTCACCAACTATAGCAGTGATATTTATATTGTCTGCAAATTTAAATTTGTAGTTTTCAATTTGCTTTATGGTTAGATCGCTACCATCAAAACTACACTCAAATTTTGGGCTAAAGCAGAAGCCTTGATTTATTATATTTTTGTACTTATCTACCCATAAATAAATCAGTTCCATTATAGACTTCCCTCCACTATATCTATCTCACTATCACTCAAACCATACAGCCGATATACCATAGCATCGATCTCGTTTTCTAGCTTTGTGGTGTCCTTGTCTTGGGCTTTTAGGTTCATAATCTTATCAACTAAAACTTCAAAGAGTTTTTGAGCCTCTTTTGTGATTTGTGGTATTGGTAAGAGTTCTATTTTATATTTTTTCCACATATTAGTTCCAACACCAGATGAAGTAGCAATTTTATCAAAATAAAATAATGAAGCTTTTGAGTTTAAAATAGATAATATATATTTAATATTTGAACCAGTTAAAACCCAAGTTCCCGCTAACCCAAAATGACTATAATCTAATGTAAATTGTGCTTTATCGCATAACTCAATCCAAATAATTTTTTCCTTATTAAACTCATCTAAATAAGCTATTGTATCTTGAGTTTCAAACCATTTGTTCGTAGTTTTTTTACGACTTTCTTTTCCTCCTATTTGATATATTCTTTTACCAAAAGTTAATAAATAATCTTTTATAGCTGGATAATTATCAATATTTAAATTTAAAGATGGGAAAGTTCCAATAATCCACTTATCAGCAAATTTAAACTCGTATTTTTTTATATCTCTGCCTCTCAAGAGTGGCTTTATGATATCGGCACTATTTTTGTCTTGTTTTATCAGCTCGTCTTTGGTTTTGGTATCTATGATAAATGCCTCGTTGTATCCTGTTTTTATACCATAGTTTATCTTTATATCCCAATCCTTCAGTGGTATACCTACCTTTTCTATCTGGTTTTTTATCTCCAGCTCTTTGGAAGTCGCAAAAGCGAAGCTATCTACACTTAGATCATCTTGACTATACTCAAAGCCATTATCGCTTATAAACTGGTTTAGCTCTGTGCCTTTTTTGTATGTTTTATCTATGTTACAATATATAAAAGTGTTGTGATTTTTGATATCTTTGACTATGCCTGTGTCTATGTTTTCTTTTCTTTTTGAAAAGCTCAATATACTTGTATCTACTGTAGCATTTGGGAAAACTTTCACACCATTGAAGTCGATATATCCTGATATATTTGTATTTGATAGCAAAAACTCTCTCAACTGTTTGCCGTATTTTGCTCTTGTGTATTTGTTGGAGGTTATGTAGCTCAACACACCGCCCTTTTTTAGTAGTTGATAGCCTTTTTCTATAAAATAGACATATATATCAGCAGTGCCATTATAAGATAAATATATTTTTTCGTTTTGATATATAGCTATTGTTTTGTTTTGTTTGTTTGTTTTGTGTATTTGTTCTATGTTGTTTTTTAACTCTTTTATATTTTTTTCTCTTATGTATGGTGGGTTGCCTATGACTACATCAAATCCACCACCATCTATCACATCAGCAAAATATAGTTTATAGAAAAACAGTTTAGTAGTTGGGGGTTTTTTTATAATCTCTTGAAATGCTCTTAAGTTGTCCATATCATCTTGGATACTTTTCTGTAGTGCTGTTTTTTCCTTTTTTGTTCCCATATGTAGTCTGCTAGATTTTGTTTGGATTTCGTTTTTATATTCTGCTATTTTGATATCAAATATATTTTTGATATTTTTATCTATGTTGTCTTGTATCTTTTGTTTTTTGTCTTTGTTTGGTTCATCAAAATATTGTCGTATTAGTTTTTGTATTTTGTCGGTTTTACTGTCAGCATCATCAAAATCGATAGTGGTTGTCTCTCCTTTGTTGCCATCGTCGAGCTTGGCAAATGGATCAAAGCCATTTACAGTTTCTATCAAGCTGTTGCCTACCATTATCTTATAAAATAAATTTGGTAGTGGTGTAGGCACTTCATCGTCTACGACAATACTTAGCCAAAATCTCAGCTTCGCTATCTCTACGGCACTTGTTTCTATATCTATACCATATATACTATCTTGTATCACTTGCTTTTTTAGCTCTACTATATTTGCTGTCTTGTCTATGTTTGAAAGTATTTGTACTATCTCATGTAGCATACCCATAGGAAATGCACCAGAGCCTATAGCTGGGTCTAGCACTTTGATATGCTTGAGCTTTTGTTGTATCTTTTTTGCATTTGTCCGTATGTAGCTGTTGTCTGTTTTTTGGTTTAGCACCAGCTGTTCTATAGCCTCGGATTCATCAAAAGACAAAGATAGATAATTTATGATAGATTGCTGACACATATAGTGCACTATTTCTCGTGGAGTATAAAATGCCCCTTTGTCTTTTCTATCCTCTAGCAAATCCTCAAAAATACGACCCAACATCTCTGGGTCTATCGCTACTTCTTTATCGTTTAGTGTATCTTCTATGATAGTAAAATTATAACTATCAAATAGTTTAAATATATCTTCAAAGACTATATTGTCCAACGACAACAAAGTTTCATCATCAAACTCATCTTTACTAAACAATCCACCATTTAGAAATGGCATCTTACAATGCAACAACTCAAAATAATCATCTTTTCTTTTTGTGTTTAATGCTTCAAAAAATATAGGCTGCAAAATATCTTTATAAAAATTATTATTTTTATAATTTTCAAATCCATTTGATATAAATTTTTTGTCGCCATCTCCCCAAGTTTCTTTCGATCCAAGCCAACCTTTTTTCTGTAAAAAATACAAAAATATTATACGACCTAAGAGTTTTTTGGTAAAATATGAGATATTGTTTTTATTTTTGTTTTTATTTTCAAACAATGCTATCTCGGGTTTTAAAATATTTAATACAATATAATATATCTTTTTATATTCCTTGAAAAAGTCATCTGACAATTTCTCTACACTAAATGCTTTCAAAAAATCCTCTTTTGTAGAGTTTTTATCAAGTATTGAGAGCTGTTCTAGTGCTGTTTTGTGTGGCACATCTCCTAGCTCAAATGTATATCTTTTGGGTATAGTTTGTAGCTTTGTTTTGTTGTTGTCTGTAAATTCTACAGATACAAAGCTCAATCTCCAGACATCGCTATCTGGATGATATATCGCCACTACAGCACCATCAAACTCGTATTTTGTAGAAAGCTTTTTGATAAAATCACTATATCCTACTCTCTTGTTTATAATATTTTTTGTCTTTGACTCAAAGACAAAAAAGCTTATATCATCTTTGTTTGCTTTTGTCATGGTTGCTATTTTTTGATAGCTTTTGATATTTGTATCTTCTTTATCGTTTGATTTTTTTATATTATCTTCGAGCAAGCCCTTTTTTATGTTTAGATTGAAGTTATCTTTGACATAACTCTCAAAAGTCTTTCGTGAAAATTTATTTTCTATTAGTTCTTTCAACAATTTATTTATCCTTTATTACAACAGATAAAACAGTATCTATATCATATTGCTCTGTTTGTTTTGGTTTGTTTACAAATGATTTGCTATCTATTATATCTTTTATATTTAAATTATTGGATTTTTGTATCTCTTTTGCCAAAAGAATATCAGCCCCAGTATCCAACAGTCTGTATGCTTTGTCATATGTATTGTTGTCTATAATTTTTTCTTGAAAATATTTTTTTATTTTTCTTTTTGCTTTGTTGTCGTTGATATCTGTGCTTTTGTTGTCGTTTTTTATTTGAATATCTGTTGTTAGTTTTTGTTTGTAGTCATTTACTGCTTTGTCTATGTGTCTATCTGATAAGCTGTCTGTGGCTGTTGATTTGGCTGTTGATATAGTTTTCATATTTGTAGCGATTGTCAAAAAATCAATCTTGTCTACAGTTTTGTCTTGTATCTTGTAAAATATGTTTTGGTTGTGGTTTTTTAGGTAGATATATGTTTTTGTGTCGTGTGTTTTGTTCTTTATACATATTTTTAGATCTAGTCCTAGAGCTTTTAGTTTTGCAAATTCATCCTGTTTGTTTTGTCTAAACTCTCTCAACTCTTCAAGAAAATCAATCTCCTCGTCTTTTTCATTGATCTGTTTTTTGTATTCTTCAAAAAGATTTACACTGCCCACAGTCTCATCTTTTGTATATATTTTATTGTCTTCACCATAAGTATCATATCCTGCTTGTAGCTTCACAAATGCTTTTTGGGACAATTTGATAATATCTTCTATATGGGAAGCAGGTTTAAAATTGTGTATATAAATCTCATCTGCTTTTGTTCCTATACGATTTACTCTACCTATTCTTTGTATTAATTTGGTAGCATTCCAAGGAATATCATAATTGTATATCGTATTGGCACGATGTAGATTTATACCTTCTGCCAGTGTATCTGTGGTGACAAGTATATCATAATCATCTTTTTGTATATCGTAGTTTGCATCAAAATTTTCTCTTATTGTTTGTTGTTTATTTTTTCTATTTTTGCTAGTGATAAAAACTATTTTCTTGTTTATGAGATTTGTTTTGAGATACTCAAGAGTATCCACCGATTCTGTAAAAATTACTAGTTTTTTATTTTTGTCATTTTCTATTATTTCTTTAAATTTATCCAATTTTGGGTCGTCATCTATATCTTTCCAGTTTTCTACAAGTTGTTCAAATATTTTTTGATCTTCTTTCAAATCGTCAATAAAACAAGACTCAAAATCATTTTTTTTGATATGTTTGACTTTGCCTTTTTTGATTAATTCATCTATCATATCATCATAATCAATATCATCATTTGTATCAAAATCCAATATATCGTTTGAATTTTTGCCCAAATATATCTCGTCTTTGCCATAATTTTCTATTAGCTTGTTGTATCTGGAAAGATGTCTAGCTATAGATATCTTAAACGCTTCAAATGAGCTTTCAAGTCTTTTGACCAATACAGTTTTCATCAATCCAGAAAGTGGGTTAAAATCAAAAATATTGTTGTTTGCTTTTGGATAATATTCTTTTCTTTTATTGTACTTGATATATGACAGGGCATTAAATCTCGAGTATTTGATATTTTGTGTTATCTGTATTGCGGTATGTTCAAAAATAGTCGATAATTTGCCTTTCAATTTATAATTGTGTTCAAAAGGTTCTATTACTTTTGGGGTTTTAAAATTTTCATCTTTATACATATTGTGATTTTCTATATCATATCGTGTTCTTCGTATCATAATATCTTTGATAACTTTTTCTCTTATCTGTGTTGATATAAGTCTAAGTTTTTTTGTGTCTATATTATTTTTATTTTTGATTATGGTTTGATATTCTGCCTCTTTTTTATCAAAAAATTCATGTAAATTTGTGCAGTTTACAAGTGTAGAGTTTTTGGTTTCTTGAAAAAGTGCTATTTGGTTGAACAAATCCTGAGGACTGTTGTTTTGAGGAGTTGCTGACAACAATATAACTTTTTTGTTTAGACATATATTTGACAGAAGTTCATATTTTGTCGTCTTTTTGTTTCTAAACTTGTGCGATTCGTCTACGACCACAAGTTCATATCTGTTTTTGTCTATATTTTCCAAACTAGCATGAGATACGATTGTATAATCTGTTATTTTAAACTCATTAAATGTATCAGTCCATTGTATTTTTACAGCAGGTGGCACAACTATCAAAACTTCTTTTACAAAAGTTGTAGATAGTTTTTTGATAAGCATAGCCACTACTATAGTCTTGCCAAGTCCTACGACATCCGATAGAAAAAAGCCATTGTGTTCTTGTAGTTTTTTGATACCATTGTTTACTGCCTCTACTTGATAGGCTAGTTTTTTATACTGTTTTGGCACAAATATATTATTTTCATTTAAAAAATCAATATCATCCCCAAAATATTCTATAAGAAGTTTTATGTATAGTTGATATGGTGTGATACCCTCTTTTGTTATATCAAATATATCTGGCTTTTTGATATTTGGCTTGATATATTTGTCTATATCATCGTAAGAAAGCTCGACAGAGTCTAGCCACAACTCCTCAAATATGATCAGTGCATCTTTGACATAGTGAATGTCATTTATTTGTGTGTTTAGCTCAAAGCTCTTTTCAAGTCCGTTGTATGTGAGGTTTGATGAACCTATGATCAAACTGCCTATAAGGTCTTGACCTTGTTTGGCATTTGAAAATATATAAAGCTTCGCATGGACATTTTTCTCTTTTGTGATTTTGATTTGTAGTTTTTTTTCTTTGATAAGTTTTTGAATTTTTTCTACAAAAACATAATCATCGTTCAAGCTTTCTATCTGGGTATTTGAAAAATCCTTTTGTATGTTTGTAGCTTCATATATTTGTTGGTCAGATTTAAGTCCTACAAGGATTCGTGTGTCAAACTTTTGCATATTGTCTATGATACTTTTTAGCCCACTTAGTCGTATATATCCTACGAGAAAATCAACACAAGCTAAGTTTTTGTCATTTTCTAGTATTCTGTTTATCTCTGTAGATAACTTGTTGTTGTGTTGATTTGTAAAAAATTTATGTAGTATTGGTTCATCTGCCACTTCTTGCCTTTGATTTTATAATCTATTATATCCAAACAATCTAAACTATCGACTATATTTTGCTATCTTTATTCAACTCTTTTGAGCATCTTGTAGTATATTTCTTTCATGTTTTCATACACGGTTATAGATAGATTTATAGCACTTATGATATCGTCTGTATCGTTTGGATAATCATGCGTCAAGCTGTTTCTAAGCTTTCTATAATCAACCCAATCATCACTGCTATCAAGTAGTTCCAGCTTTTCTAGTTTATTCAAGACATCTATCAGTGCCATAGAGTTGCTGTATTCTTCCAACTCTCTCAAGATAGCAGGGAAAAGTTTCTCGCCCATCTTGTCTTGGATTTTGCCAAAGCGAAATATAAAACTATCTATAGTTTTAACAGTTTCAGTATCTTCAAAACCATCGTTATCAAGAGGCAAATAGCTTTTAAGCTCTGGTAGTATCGCATCTATCCTTTTGAAGTGAACATCTAACTCTTCTTTGATATGATATATGGTCGTCATAGTTTTATACCTCTTTTCGCTATATCATATATCTCTTTTTGTGTTGTGTGGTTGTCTATGACTATATCTATCTTTTGTTCGCCCCATACTTTTTCGAACTCTCTTTGAAATATGATTTTGCTTTCTAATATATTTTCTTTTTGTTTGGTCTGTATGTAGATATCTATGTCGCCACCTTTTAGGCTGTCATCGGCTCTAGAACCAAAAAGATACACTATATCTGAGTTGAATATGTCCGACGATAATTCTCTTATGGTTTCTATCTTATTTTTTTTTAGTCTCATACTTTGCTTATCCTTTGATATTTTGTCTATCTTTGCTATGTTTGGTTTTGTATTATTTTATTTAAACAACCTAAACTATCATCTGTGTTTTGCTATCTTGCTTTAGGATACCTCTTTTGAAATTTGTTCTATCTATCTTTTCGTTTTCCTATCTATCATATCTACTATATATTCTATCTTTTTATCGTTGAAATTCAAGCCAATCTTCTCTTGCTCTGGTGTAGCAAATGCTGGTATGCCATTGACTTC
>Ga0164315_10000488_pt1 | contig 27506 bp, 21 predicted proteins | sample GuaBasSedimGuay6_FD_113737 | JGI IMG/M metagenome (GOLD analysis project Ga0164315, IMG submission 113737) | Subseafloor sediment microbial communities from Guaymas Basin, Gulf of California, Mexico - Guay6, Core 4569-2, 0-3 cm | ecosystem: Environmental > Aquatic > Marine > Hydrothermal vents... | reverse complement strand
TGAGAAACAAAATGCTCTGACAATTGATGATCATGTATTAGCCAGAGTGATCAAGCTTCTTTTAGGCCATGATATAGCCAAGGTAAATCTTAGTTCAGAAGAGCTTCTAGAAAGTCTGGTGGAGTCAATAAACACAGTTTTTGAATCATTGAATCAACTGATTAGTGTTATAAACACTACCCTGGTAGGAAAACAGGATTCAGATGAAACAATACGGCAGGTAATTGGATATCACCTTGAAGGGAGTAGTCAGGCAAAAACTTTGGAAAGTTATATTGGCCAGATTGGCAAAGCTTTTTTTGCTTCCCAGGAGGCTTCCAAAAAAGCAGCACATGCCAAAGTGATGCAGATCTTAGAAGAACTTTCACCTGAGAAAATTAAAAAAGAAGCTGATGTTTCAATACTCAGCCCAATGCGTAAATCCAAGTATTATGAAGTATATGAATTAAAATTTAGGAAATTTGAGAAATGGTTTGAATCAGGACGATTTATGGAATCGTTTTTAAGAGAATTCGAAAGAAATTGTCAAAAGATATCGCTTTAAAGGAGGAAAAATTGAAAAAAATTATTAAGATGTTGCTACCTGTTTTTTTTATCTTGTTTCTGTTTTCATGTTCTGGGAAAGTTCTGCCTCCTCCCCAGTGGACTTATGAAAAGGATGCAATTAAACTTCAGGTCATTGCAGATCCCATGTTGAACCTTGATGAAGGAAAGGCACATACACTCCATGTCTGCGTTTATCAGTTAAAGGATCCCAATGCATACAATCAGCTTTTAAATGACCAGAGCGGACTTTACAAGCTGCTTGACTGTAAATTGTTTGACCAGGGAGTTGCGGCATCTAAACGCCTGATCGTGCATCCGGGAGAGAATACTACCATGATCCTTGACCGTGCAGAAGATGCAAAATATCTGGCTGTTGTGGCAGGGTACTATGACATCTCAAAGGAACGGATTACACGGCTTGTTGAAATTCCTGTAATTATTGAAGAAAAAGGTTTTATTAGTAAAGAAAGACGAAAAATTCCTGGTTTGCTTGATGTGAAGCTTCTATTAGGTCCTCAACAGATAGAAAAAATTGAAGGCAATACTAATGGTTAAACCACTTTTCTGGCATCAGGGGCTTTTTCTCCAGCCACACCATTTTCAGTTGAATGATCTTTATAACAGATCATTGATGGAACCCTGGTATAATTTTATGGTGCCTCATTTTTGGGGAACAGGCAGTTTTGATATCCAAAAATCTTCCCTGGCCAATTATGTTTTTGACATCCAGGCTGGTGAGTTTCTTTTTCCTGACAATTCCCATGTTGTCATTGGTGAAAATGGTGTGATTCAGGCCAGATCATTTGAAAAGGCATGGGAGGACGGTGGGAAACCTTTCTCTGTCTATCTTGGGATAAAAAAGTGGGATGAGACCGGAGAAAATGTATCCATGGTAACAGATTTTAATGATCTGTCTCATGTGTCAAACCGGTTTGTTTCTTTAACAGATCCTGAAGAGATGGCAGATCTTCACGGAAATGGACCCAAAGCTGATGTCAAACGAATGAGCTTTCTTATCAAAATATTCTGGGAGACAGAGCTTGAACAACTGGGGGATTATCAGCTCATTCCCATTGCCGTACTAAAAAGAAACCTGGAAGAAATTGTTGTTTCCACTGATTTTATTCCTCCCTGTCTGGCGATCTCAGGATCAGATATTCTGGCAGGTATTGTAAAAGAGGTAAAGGATCAACTCTTTTCAAAGACCCGGCAGCTTGAATCCGTTAAAAGGGCAAAAGGAGTTCATACCTCTGAATTTGGTTCACGAGATATGGTCTATATGCTGGCATTACGCTCTTTGAACAGATATGTGCCACTTTTAACCCATATGACTGCCACAAGCCAGAGTCATCCTTGGGCTATTTTCGGTGTTATGAGGCAGATAGTTGGAGAGCTTTCTTCTTTTTCAGCTGAAATCTCTGCCAATGGTGAACTTGAGAATGGTACGATTCTTTTACCGGAATACGATCATAAAAAATTATGGGAATGCTTCTCCGGCGCACAAAATCTCATCACACGACTCTTAGACGAGATAACATCTGGTCCTGAGTATATCATCATTCTTCATTTTGACGGCACCTATTTCGCTTCTGAAATACCGCCCGGGATATTCGAGGGAAGGAATCGTTTTTATCTTGTTGTGGAATCTGAAGAAAATAGTGATACCATCATTGAATCAATGAAAAATATTGCAAAGATCAGTGCCAGAGAGTCTCTGCCCATTCTCATTGCCCAATCTCTTCCCGGCGTGAAACTCACTCATCTTGAAATACCACCTCAGGAACTTCCCCACAAATCGGGTGCAACCTATTTCCAGGTTGATCATCATGGCAAGCAGTGGGACCATGTGAAACAAGGAAATAATGTGGCCCTTTACTGGGATACAGCCCCTGAAGATTTGAAAGCAGAGCTTATGGTTGTGAGGAGGAATTAAAAAAATGAGACTTGCAGACTGCTTTACCGATATCATCACGTATACGATTTTGCTTCAAAAAAAAGAGGGGCTGGAAGGAATGTCATTTGACCAGGCCGGCGCTGATATGGACAGGCTTAACAGAGATAGCGAATCTCTTTTTGAAAAAAGTGAATACACCAGGGAAGATTATGATCTGGCTCGATTTGCTGTTTTTGCCTGGATTGATGAAACAATTATGAGCGGATCCTGGGAGGGTAAGCGTCAGTGGCAGGGGGAACAACTCCAACGGAAATATTTCCAGACGTCTGATGCAGGGGAACTCTTTTTCCAAAAACTCAATACCATCGGTCCTCATCAAAATCACGTAAGAGAGGTCTATTATATCTGCCTGGCACTTGGGTTTACAGGACAGTATTGCAACCAGGGAGATGATATGCTTCTGGATCAACTGAAAACATCGAATTTGAAACTTTTAACAGGAAGTTCAGTGGATTTACCCTCAATAGATAAAATGAAACTCTTTCCAGAGTCTTATGTAATGGATCATGAGATTTCTGAAACAGCAACAAAAAAAGGTTTTTCCCTATTTACCATTGCAGCATTTCTCGCTCCAGTGGGGTTGTACGGCGTGTTGCTTTTAATTTACAAATTTGTTTTAAATAATATTGGCGAGACATTAATCAGCAGGATACCATAAATGAAAAATCGGCTTGCTTTTATATTCAAAATTTTTATGATTATCGCTCTGTTAGTTTTTATCGGAATAGCTATTTTTGCAGGGGTTGTATGGGCCAAGTGGCCCTTATGGGTTTGTTTTTTTATTGCAGCCGGAATCGTTGGACTCTTTCTTGGGGCGCTTTTTTTCCACAAATTATTGCTAAGGAAGAAAGAGCAGAAATTTGTAAACCAGATCATTGAACAGGACAACGCATCCCTGAAGTCGGCAAATAAAAAAGAAAAGGAAGTTTCACATGAGATGCAGGTTAAATGGAAAGAAGCCATGGCGTCCTTGCAAAAGTCTCATTTAAAACATCAAGGTAATCCCCTGTATGTTCTTCCCTGGTATATGATGATAGGAAAGAGTGGAACCGGAAAAACGACTGCTATTACGAGTGCAAGGCTATCTTCTTCCTTTTCTGAAGTTAGCAGCGTTTCCGGTATTTCAGGTACACGAAACTGTGACTGGTGGTTTTTTGAGCAGGCAATTCTCATTGATACTGCCGGGCGTTATGCAATTCCGGTGGATGAGGACAGGGACAAAGATGAATGGCAGAAATTTTTAAGTATTCTTGCAAAATACAGAAAAAAAGAACCCCTCAATGGCTTGATTGTAACGGTTTCAGCTGACTCATTAAATGACATGGGGATAGAAGGACTTGAAAAATACGGCCGGGATATAAGAAAGCGGTTAGACGAGCTGATGCGTGTATTAGATGCAAAGTTTCCTGTTTATATAATGGTAACAAAATGTGATCTTATTCAGGGTATGACCCAATTTTCCGATTGTTTTAGTGATGATGTTTTAGGCCAGACCATGGGGATGGTGAATCATAACCTTGAGAAAGATCCCATGGGATTGGTATCAGACTGTTTCAAAACCATGGGAGAGAGGATTCGGGATATCAGGCTGCTGATTATGCAAAAGCTTCAGAGCAGCAAAATCAGTCCGGAACTAATCCTTTTCCCCAATGAACTAGAGAAAATAAAATCCGGTCTTGAGGCATTTATAAAGGGGGTATTTCAAGAAAATCCATATCAGGAAACCCCATTTTTTCGTGGGATTCATTTTAGCAGCGGTCGTCAGGAAGGAACACCCTTTTCCCATTTTTTAAAAGACTTGAAGCTCATCGGTGAGCAGGAGGTTTTGCCCGGTACCAGCAGGGGACTTTTTCTCCATGATTTCTTTTCATTACTTCTTCCATCTGACCGAGGGCTATTCCAAGTGACACAAAGAGGTGCTGCCTGGAAAAAATTGACCAGAAATATTGGGTTTGCAGCCTGGACTGCCATTATTATTGCTATCTGCGGTATCTTAAGTTTTTCCTTTGTGAAGAATCTTCATACGATAAAAACAGCTTCTGTTCAGTTTGCAGGTCCCCAGATTCTTCAGGGAGAATTGGTTTCAGACGTTTTTATACTGGAGAAATTTGGAACAGCCATACGAAATGTTGAAAAAAGTAATGACAGGTGGTGGATTCCAAGGCTCGGTCTTAATGAGAGTATCGAGGTTGAAGTTGAACTTAAGAAAAAATATTGTACCCTTATGGAGAAAAGGTTTATTGCCCCGTTTGATAAAAGGATGGCTGACAATATGGCCTTTTTCAGTCTATCTACACCGGTTGATCTCTCCATCAAGCATGTAGAGCATCTGGTTAAACGGATCAACCTCATTGAAGCAAAACTTTTAAAAGAGCCTATTGAGACGCTTGAAAAGATGGGGCAGCCTGTTTTCAGCATTGTGGAAATTGAGGCAGAGAAGGATATTGCCGATGATATCGTATTAAAAATTAAGGATCTCTATATTAATTATCTTATCTGGCAAGATGATACCCAGACCATGAATCGGAAAATGAACGATTTGCAGAAATGGCTGGCACGTATTCTCTCCATTAAAGGATCTAACCTGAACTGGCTTGCTATCTGGGCAGATTCAGATCCTGACCTAAATTCATATACATTGGCAGATTTTTGGGGAAAATCTGCCCAGGAGGTTGTATCTAAAGCACTTGCTCCCAGTTTTACCCTTAAAGGAAAAGAGAAGATTGATGGGTTTGTCAATGAAATTGAAACCGCATTGACAGACCCTCTCATACTGGCAGGCCGGAAACGTGAATTCTACAAATGGTACAAATCAGCTTATCTTACAGGATGGTTGAATTTTATCACTGAATTTGCCGGTGGGGAAAAAACTTTGGTAACCCGGGAACAATGGCAGAATATTTCCAATAGTGTCTGGCATAAAAAAGGCCCCTATTTTTCTTTTCTCCAAACCATATCCAATGAACTGAAACCCTTTTTTGATCAGGGAGAACTGCCGGACTGGACCAGTCTGGTACAGGATATCAACAATCTGCATGGTCAGGCCGCAGCAATTAGAGCCCGGAAAGCGGGTTCAACGGGTGTTCTGGGCCAGGCCGCTTTAAAGGTCAAATCAAAACTGACAAATGTGTCCAGGGCTGCCGACAAAATTAATACTCATCTGGATGCTGAGGAAATGATGAGGGCAGGCAAGCTTTTTATGACCTATCAGGATGCCCTTGCCAGCCTATCTCCATCTGTTTCATCTCAAAGGTCGGCATTTGAGCTTGCAACGTCCATTTATACAGAAGATCCAGCTACAAGTACAATAGCCTTTTTCGCAGCCCATCAGGCAGTCAACAAACTCAAGGGTATCCTGGTATATCCTGGTAAAGAGCCCTCGTATATCTGGAAAATTTTAAAAGGTCCCCTGAATTTTTATCATGAATATTCATTAAAAGAGGCATCCTGCCAACTTCAGAAAAAATGGGAAGAAGACGTCTTAATGGAGATTAAGGATATCTCAGATAAGAAAAATCTTAACACTCTTCTTATGGGGCCCGAAGGATTTGTAACAACCTTTTTAAAAGGTCCTGGAAAACCATTTATAAAAAGGGGATTGAAAAAGGGATTTTATTCAACCAAGGTAAATGGAAAAGGTATGGAATTAAATCGATTTTTTTATAAATTTCTTGTCCAGGGTGCTGCTGTTTCCAGGCCTTCACAAAAAAGCTATAGTGTAAAGATAAAAGGCTATCCAACCGGTGCCAATGATGATGCCCAGCTGCCGCCCCATGCAACTATTCTTGAACTTGTGTGTGCAGAAGACACAAAAGTTCTGGAGAACCGTAATTACCCGGTCAGAAAGGTGTTCTCCTGGTCTCCTCAATCAGAATGTGAAGTGATTTTCAGCATCAAGATCGGCAGTCTTAACCTGGTTAAAAAATATCAGGGTCCCCTTTCTTTTCCAAAATTTCTCAAAGATTTTACCAATGGGCAGAGGTCGTTTTCTCCGTCTGATTTCCCCGATTTTGAAGATGATCTGATTCGAATGAAGGTTAAATCTATCAAGGTAAAGTATGGATTTAAAGGGCATGAGCCTGTTGCAAAATTATTAAGAACCGGGCTTGGGAAAGTTCCCATGGAGATTGTTAAATGCTGGGAATAGGAAGACAAAAATTAAATTTTGAATTGTCTGCCCACGGAAAGCACCCGGCTTTTAGCGATTACTTTAGTTTGAATACGGATTTTCCTTTGGTCAATGCCTTGTTAGGCTGGGTTGAAAAAGGTGTAAAATTTAAGACAGACACTAAAGAAAATAGAATGTCTCACTCTTTTCGTTTCTGGGTAAGGGGAATTAAAAAGGGAGAGCTTGTCCTGGGGATTATCAGGGACAGCAGTGACCGGCTGGGACGGCCTTATCCCCTACTCATAATGGGGAGCGGTTTTGTGAAAGACTGGGAAAAAAGATGGCAGTATATCTTTAATAGTTTTGAGACTGTTTTCAGGGCATTTGAAGACAGTGTCGCCTCACGATACGAAAGCTTTAAAGAGTTTGAAACAAAATTGGCACGAATTAATTTTCCCGAGTCTTTATCTGTTAAGGAATCAAATGTGGGGATGGAACAACCTGGGCTGTTCAGTAGAAAGGCAGATGTGCCTGGTGCAGTTTTCCAGGGAGGCCTGCCTGAGAATCCTGTACTGACCATTTATACCAGGCCGTTAAAAACGAATGATTTTCTTGATCTTTTTAATATATCACATGGAGAACAAAATTCCATGGGCGGCCAAAACCAATAAAGGAGAAAAGTCTGATGGATATTGATGTGATTCTGGAGCCGATACCCGGAGATAATCCATCTGGTGAGAATCTGCGATACACAATAGTATACGATGAGATTCAAGAGGCCAGAAAGGCGGACGATGTTCTGGATCAGGGCGATTGGCAGCATGAAGTCAAAAGTTCAGACTGGGACCTGGTTTTTTCCCTTTCCGTGGATGCTCTGACGACCAAAACAAAGGATTTGCAGATTGCGGCCTGGCTTTTGGAATCCCTAACTATCACCAAAGGATTTAAGGGTGTAAGCCTTGGGCTTACCATAATAAACAAACTGTTTGATATCTTCTGGGAAACATTTTATCCGGAAATTGAGGAAGATGATCTTGATTACAGGGCAGGCCCACTTGAGTTTATAAATGACAAACTCTGGCTTCCGATAAAAAATATCCCTATTACTAATCCGGACAAGACCCATGGATATTCCTGGATGAAATGGCAGGAATCCAGAAAGGTGGGTTTTGAAAAGGATACCTTGAATCAATATGGCGATGTGGAGGATGATAAGAAAAGAGCAAGGGATGAGCAGATTGCGGACGGAAAATTGTCTGCTGAAGAGTTTGACTCGGCCGTAAATGCATCAAACCGGGTTTATTATGAAGATCTATTTGAGACGGTCTCGGAATGTGTAGACCTGTTCAATCTTCTTGATAATATTGTGGATGAAAAGTTTGGCAGAGAAGCCCCAAGACTTGCTGAATTAAAAACATCTTTGGAGGATTGTCTCAATCTTGTTACAAAATTTGTTAAGGTTAAGCGAGAAGAGGAGCCTGATTCTGAGACCGAAGAACTAAAGGAAATACCAGAGAAACAGGAAGAGGTTTTGTCAGCCCGGCAGGATTCCGGCTCAACGTCTACGATTGTTCATGCTCAAGCATCACAACCTGTTCAGGGTGGGGCGCAGGTGGGCATTTACCATGTCAACCGTATCTTGGGAAGTGCCGGCATTGAAGAGGCGGTATGGCAGGATGCATTGAAAAAACTCGGTAAAGAAGGCATAAAGCCTGCCCTTGAACAGCTTTTGGGCGCTTCATGCAGTGCTCAGTCCATAAGGGAAAAAACAAATTTTCGTCTTCTCATGGCAAGGCTCTGTCTGAAAGCTTCGCGCGCTGATCTTGCCAGGCCTATTATGGAGGAACTCAATACCCTTATTGATGAACTTGCGCTGGACAGGTGGGAATCGCCCATATGGATTGCAGAGGCCCTGGGAACATTGCACCAGTGCCTGACAGCAGAAGGCGCCTCTGATGATGACCAATACAGAGCAAATGAGATTCTTACACGGCTGTGTACCCTGGATGTTACAAAGGCAATGGAGTACTCAGGCCGTGAAACTGATTAATGATAGTAGATTGGAATCAATAATTAATAACTAAAGGAGGTAGCGATGGCGAAGGAAAGTCTGCAACATACCTTGGACAGGGTGAGATCCCCCAGGGTTCAGATCACTTATGACGTTGAAGTGGGTGATGCCATTGAAATGAAGGAAATACCTTTTGTTGTCGGGGTCCTTGCGGATTTGTCAGGAAAACCTGAGGAATCCTTACCCAAGCTTAAGGAAAGAAAATTAGTTGAAATTGACCGGGATAATTTTAACAATGTTCTTGAAGGAATGAAGCCAAGGCTTGCTTATCGGGTTGATAACAAGCTTTCAGATGATGATTCTTCCATGGCAGTGGAACTCAAGTTTAAGTCTTTGGAGGATTTTCATCCTGAAAAGGTGGCAAAACAGATTGATCCCATACGTAAGCTTGTGGAAGCAAGGGAGAAACTTTCCGGACTGCTCAATAAACTGGATGGAAATGATAAACTGGATGAACTGCTCCAGGAGGTAATTTCCAGTACTGATTCCCTTGAGAAACTTGGCAGGGAAGCCGGCATAAAAAAGGATTAAATTTTAAATCAGCAATTAAAGGAGGGACCACATGGCTGAAAATGAACAAAAGGTCCAGCCCGATGCTGCCCCGGCAGCAGAAACTATGGAGGAGGCGGGCCTTCTTGACCAGATAATAGCCGATGGGCGTTTAGCAAGGGATGATAGCCAAAAAAGTTGGGCAAAAGATCTTCTTGGTGAATTTGTATCACAGATCATGGAGGGGGAGATTACGGTTTCCAAGGATACCGAAGCCATGATAAATGCCAGGATCAGTGAGATTGACAAACTAATCTCTGATCAGCTTAATGCAGTGATGCACAAAGAGGAATTTCAGAAATTAGAGGGTTCCTGGAGAGGGCTTGCCTATCTGGTGGACAAAACTGAAACCGGAGAACGGATGAAACTTCGGGTTATGAACGTGTCCAAGAAGGATCTTTTAAAGGACATGGAAAAAGCTGCTGAATTTGATCAATCCGCGTTGTTTAAGAAAATTTATGAAGAAGAGTTCGGTATGTTTGGGGGAGCATCCTATGGTGCTTTAATCGGAGATTATGAATTTACCAACCATCCCCAGGATATTGCACTTTTAAGTAAAGTGTCCGAGGTCGCAGCAGCGGCCCATGCCCCTTTTCTCACTGCAGCAGGCCCGGAGCTTTTTAATTTTGACAGTTTTACCGAACTGGGCGAACCAAGGGATATGGCAAAAATATTTCAAGGTGTTGATTACGCCAAGTGGAAATCTTTCAGAGAGTCAGAGGATTCACGCTATGTGGCGCTTGCCATGCCTCACATCCTCATGCGTCTGCCCTATGGCAAGGAGAATGTTCCTGTAGAGGCCTTTGATTTTGAGGAAAAAGTAGACGGCACAGAACATAACCAATACCTTTGGGGTAATGCAGCCTATGCTCTGGGAACAAAGCTGACAGACGCTTTTGCCAAACATTCCTGGTGTGCTGCAATCAGGGGGGTTGAAGGCGGGGGCCTTGTAGAGGATCTTCCGGTTCATACCTTCAAGACAGATGAAGGTGATGTGGCCTTGAAATGCCCCACTGAAATTGCCATCACAGACAGAAGGGAAAAAGAGCTTGCAGATCTGGGTTTTATACCCTTAGTGCATTGCAAGGGAACAGACTATGCTGCATTTTTCAGTACCCAGACCGGAAATAAGCCAAAGCTGTACGACTCTGATACGGCAAATGCCAATGCAAAGCTGTCTTCTCAGCTTCAGTATATTATGGCAGTATCCAGGTTTGCCCATTACCTGAAATCCATTATGCGGGATAAAATCGGCAGTTTTATGACCCGGCAGAATGCCGAAGATTTTCTTAACCGCTGGATCAGCAATTATGTGCTTCTGGATGACAATGCCACTCAGGAGCAAAAGGCAAAATATCCGTTGAGGGAAGCCCGCATCGATGTCAGTGAGATACCGGGGAAACCGGGTGCATACAGGGCGGTAAGTTTTTTAAAACCCCATTTTCAACTGGATGAATTGTCTGTTTCTTTACGCCTGGTGGCAGAACTTCCACCACCGGCACAAGGATAGGAACTTTGTGATTTGTTAAATCAAATATGAATGATCATTTTAATCTTACAGCATCGATACTGGACAGGCTTCTAGACATGGAACCCAAATTGAGTTCTGAGTCTGCCCAGTACCGGGTTGTATCTGAACGACAGATATTGGGCAGTGTTATTCGGGATATTGAAAATCTTCTCAATACCCGGTGCAGTCCCGTTGAGCTGCCGGATGCGTTTAGCCGGCTGGCAACATCTCTCATCAGGTATGGTGTCAGGGATTTTACCGCGGAAAATTCTGAAAGTTCCCTGGTAAAACAAAAATTGAGTAAAGAAATTGAAAAGACCATCACTATATTTGAACCTCGTCTGAAAAAACCAATTGTTCGGCTTGAAAACAATGGCAGTAAAATACGACAGGTATTTTTTAGGATTTCCGGGATACTGGTGGTGGAGACTCTGGATGAACCGGTCTCTTTTGATACTTTTTTCGATCTTAACAAGGGACAATACGTAATCAAAAAATAAATAAGAGTGTTAAATTCCTAACTATGGATGATAAATTATTAGACTATTACGAACGGGAATTAACCTTTGTCCGGGAAATGGGTGCCGAGTTTGCCGCAAAATATCCAAAGATTGCAGGACGGCTTCTCCTGGAACCGGACAAGTGTGAAGACCCGCATACAGAAAGATTAATTGAGGCATTTGCCTTTATCAGTGGAAGAATTCATAAAAAGATTGATGATGATTTTCCTGAAATTACTGAATCTCTTTTAGGGATCACCTATCCCCATTATAATAATCCCATACCTTCCATGACCATGGTTCGGTTTGATCCCATCAATATGAGTATCACGGAAAAAGGGTTTGAAATTGAAGAGGGAATCACACTTTTTTCCAAACCTGTAAAGAATGTACCCTGTAGATTTACCCTTTGCCAGCCTGTGTCCATCCGGCCGGTTAAGGTTAAAGCGGCCTTTCTTGATAGCCCTGGTACAAGTGTTAAGGAAGCAGTCCAGACCATTGTCATTGAACTTGAAACATTCAATGATATTGATTTTGAGAAAGTCATGTGTGAAAAACTGCGTTTTTTTCTCAATGGGCAGCATCAGCATGTATTTAATTTGTATGAGCATCTTTTTAATAATACCTGCCAGGTTGAGTTTATATTTACCAATCAGCAGGGGCGTTTGGAAACCATCCGCTTGGACCCCGGCTGTCTTCGTCCTGTGGGATTTGAGTCCAATGAAAAGATGCTCCCATATTCAAAGCGGTCTTTTCCGGGTTACCTTCTCCTTTTTGAGTATTTTACCTTTCCTGAAAAATTTTTATTTTTTGATCTGATCGGTTTTGAAAAATTAAAATCAAGGAAAGTCGGTACTTCCCTTACCGTAAAGATATACCTGAATAAATCATTAAAAGAGGATATCCTTGTAAATCAGGATACCTTCCAGTTAAATACAGCACCAGCAGTAAATCTGTTTAAAAAAATTGCCGAACCTGTGAGGGTGGAACAACGCAAAACCGAGTATCAGGTGATTCCGGATTTAAGACGGCGTAATGCAACTGAAGTTTATACAATAGATCAGGTCAAGCCGGCATCTGTTCCAGGTGGGAATGTCAAAGAATACAGGCCCTTTTACTCCATCCGGCATCATCTGTCGGATGATGATAGAGGGGGCAATGTTTTCTGGCATATTCAGAGACGGCCTTCAGGCAGGCAGGGAGACAAGGGAACGGAAGTGTATCTCTCTTTTTCGGATTTAGACATGAATCCTGCAGATCCGGGAATAGAAATATTGACCGTCCACCTGACCTGTACGAACAGAGATTTGCCTGCCAGGCTCCCCTTTGGGAATGCCAGGGGGGATTTTACCATTGAACTGGCTGCACCCGTGGAAAAAATTACGTGTATGATCAAGCCCACAACCACCAAAAGGCCCTTTCTTGGAGGGGCTCTTCAGTGGCGGCTTATTTCCCACCTGTCCCTTAATTATATTTCCATTGTAGAAGGCGGAGAAGATGCCTTAAAAGAGATATTAAAACTTTATGATTTTGATAATTCAACATCCACAAAGCAGCAGATCAGTGGCATTGTTGCATTGAAATCCCGTCATGTTACAAAACGGATGAAAGAATCATTCTGCCGTGGTGTAGAGATTACCATCACTCTGGATGAGGATAAATTTGTGGGCTCCGGACTCTATCTGTTTGCATCGGTTTTGGAAAGATTTCTTGCCCAGTATGTTTCAGTTAATTCATTCTCCCAGCTTGTTGTAAAAACCATTCAGAAAGAAGAGGAATTAAAGAGGTGGCCTCCGAGAAGCGGCAATCAGGTACTGGTATAGAAGCACAGCTTTATAATGAATTTTATGAGTTTTCATTTTTCAAAGCTGTTGAGCTTCTGGAAAAATTTGCCCGGGACAAAAAAAAATTGGGTCAAACCCTGGAGCCTGGAAAAGAGCCTGTCCGGTTTTCGGTGAAACCCGGATTTGCCTTTCCGGCAAGCGACATTTCAGACTTAAGGAAGACCAGCGATAAAGGGATAGCCGAGATGGAAGTGGCATTTATGGGGCTTATCGGCCCTTCCGGACTTCTTCCCAACTGGTACAATGAGCTTGCAATAGAAAGAGAAAAGAACAAGGATCATACATTTGTTGAATTCCTCAATATTTTTCACCATAGACTTATATCACTTTTTTATCTTGCCTGGAAGAAACCAAGATTTCCAGAAAATTATCGGCCGGGAGCCGGAGATCGCCTGTCCAGGTATGTTCTCAGTCTTGCAGGGCTTGGAACATCAGGAATGGTCGGCATGCTGGGGCTTCCAAGGGAGTCTTTAACCTTCTATAGTGGCCTTCTCTCTTTACCGGTGGCATCTGCGGCAAGTATCGAAGCCGCCATTGAATACTTTTCAGGTGCCCGAACCAAGGTTGACCAGTTTGTGCAGCGCGATGTTTCTTTGGAGGAAAATGATTGTACCCGCCTGGGTTCTGCCAATGCAACCCTTGGGAGCGATGCCGTCTGTGGAACCCAGGTTAAGGAGTGCCAGACTAAATTCAGGGTAAACCTGGGGCCGGTGGAGTATCAGGTATACAAGAGGCTCATGCCGGTGGGAGATTTGCTTCTTCCGGTTTTTTCCCTGATCAGGTATATGGTGGGAATAGAATTTGAGTTTGAGATCAGAGTGTTTCTGAAAAAAGAAGAGACACCCCTGTGTATTCTTGGCCAGGAAGGTACTGACACAGCAATCCTCGGATGGACTACCTGGGCTTCAAGCCCGGGATATAATTTTCAGGAGAATCAATATATTACGTTTCAGGAGGCTGATCTGCAGCAGGTGAAAAGATCAACCAAAAAGCAACCTTAATCCCAAAAGGAGTTAAAATGGCTATATCAAACCTTAAGTCTCTCATTAGTAAACTGAACACTGCCTGCCGAAAGAGTCTGGAGTCCGCTGCCGGTATGTGTCTGTCCCACACTCATTATGATGTGGAGTTGGAGCATTTTTTTTTGAAACTCCTTGATATTCAGAACACGGATTTTCACAAAATATTAACCTATTTTGAAATAAATGAATCCCACCTTATCAGAGATCTTACCGATGTAATTGAAAAATTTAAAACAGGGAATGCACGAACGCCTGCCCTTTCTCCAAGAATCCCCCGGATGATCAAAGAAGCATGGCTTTCGGCATCTATTGATTTTTCAGCGTCTGCCGTTCGATCCGGCCATATTCTTTTTGCCCTTTTATCCAATCAGGAATCGGCAAGGGGGCTTTATTCCAGTTCTTCCCTGTTTGAAAAAATTTCTATTGAAACCTTAAAGGATTCTTTTATGGATCTAACATCGGGTTCCAGTGAGGAAGAAGAGGCAATATCCATATCCGGGAAGTCTCCTGAAGAGACAAGAAGTATGCAGGCAGCAGCTGGAAAGAGTCCAGCCCTTGCCCAGTATACGATCAACCTCACAGAAAAAGCAAAAAATGGTGAGATAGACCCTGTTCTGGGAAGGGATTTTGAAATTCGCCAGATGGTGGATATTTTGATCCGGCGCAGACAGAACAATCCCATCCTTACCGGTGAGGCCGGGGTTGGTAAAACAGCAGTTGTGGAGGGGTTTGCTTTAAGAATAATAGAGTCGGATGTCCCGCCGGTACTAAGGAATGTCGCCGTTCATACCCTGGATTTAGGACTTCTCCAGGCAGGTGCAGGCATCAAAGGTGAATTTGAAGAGCGATTAAAAACGGTGATCAATGAGGTGAAAGCCTCACCCATTCCCATTATCCTTTTTATTGATGAGGCCCATACTCTTATCGGTGCGGGCGGGGCCGCCGGATCAGGCGATGCGGCAAATCTCTTGAAACCGGCGCTTGCAAGGGGAGAGCTTCGGACCATTGCCGCCACAACCTGGGCGGAGTATAAAAAGTATTTTGAAAAGGATGCAGCAATGGCCAGACGGTTCCAGGTGGTGAAAATTGAGGAACCAGATGAGGAAAAAGCCCTGGTAATGATGAGGGCAATTGCACCTTTTTTAGAAAAGCACCATAATGTAATGATAACGGACGAGGCCTTAAAAGAGACCGTCCGTCTGTCTTCCAGATATATTTCAGGTCGGCAGCTTCCTGACAAAGCAGTGAGTGTTCTTGATACGGCCTGTGCCAGGATTGCCATCGGACTGACCACAAACCCTCCTGCTGTTGAAGATGCATCCAGGCAAATTGACCAGCTGAACCGGGAGCTTGCTATTCTGGAAAAGGAAACTGCCCTTGGGAAAAACCATGAAGATCGAATCACCGCTATTATAGAGGAGAGAGAAGTTGCCCGGGAATTATTTTCCAGACTGACCGAACAATGGGAAAAAGAGATGGAGGTAGCCGGGAAAATCCAGGATCTGTACCAGGTAATTCAGGCACTTCATGTAAAAGGAGATAAAGCAATAGATGAACTTGCGTCCAGGCAGGCAGAATTGATTGAGCTTGAAGCAGAGCTCATTACAAGGCAGAAAGGTGAGCCCCTTGTCCATATTTCTGTGGATTTGGAAACCATCTCCAACGTCATATCCGGATGGACAGGAATCCCTACGGGCAGTATGCTCTCGGATGAGATAGATACAGTTCTTTCTTTGAGTGAGCGGCTCAAAAAGAGAATTATCGGTCAGGATCATGGGCTTGAAGCCATTGAACAGGTGATTCAGACAGCCCATGCCGGCATTGAAGATCCTTCCAAACCTACGGGTGTATTCATGCTTGTGGGACCCAGCGGAGTAGGGAAAACTGAAACAGCGCTTGCCCTTTCAGAGCTTCTTTACGGTGGCGAACAGAACATGATCACCATTAACATGTCTGAATACCAGGAGGCCCATACCGTGTCCAGTCTCAAGGGATCTCCTCCGGGGTATGTGGGCTATGGCGAGGGAGGCGTACTGACAGAGGCTGTCAGGAGAAGACCTTATAGTGTCGTCCTGCTGGATGAGATTGAAAAAGCACATCCGGATGTGACAGAGATGTTCTACCAGGTCTTTGATAAGGGAATGATGGAAGACGGGGAAGGCCGTGTCATAGATTTTAAGAACACCTTGATGATTCTCACTTCAAATCTGGGAACAGATCTGATCATGAAAGTTTGTGCCGATAAAGAAGGGATACCTGAGCCAAGTGTTCTTTCAGAGATGTTGACACCTGATTTACAGGCTCATTTTAAACCGGCATTCCTCGGACGGATGAAGATTGTTCCCTATTTTCCCATTACAGATGACAATATGAAGCATATCATCCGGCTTAAGCTGGACAGGATTGTAAAAAGAATGGCGAAGAATAAGGAGATTGAATTTATCTATGATGATACGATCATCGATGTCATTGCCGAACGCTGCACAGAGGTTGACAGCGGTGCAAGGAATGTGGACCATATTCTGACCAATACCCTGCTTCCGGAAATGAGCCGTGAGATGCTCTCCATGATGGCAAAGGGGGAATCAATCCAGAGGATTGAAGTGGATCTGGACGGGGAGGGCTTTAAGTTTAAATTTGTTTAGGGAATCTGTACTGTTGCCTGTCCTGCACTTTTTATTGTAATTGCACCACCCCAGGTACATGTTAGTGTGGAAGTGTCGTTTAAGGCCGGCTGATTTGCAATGAGCACCGTGGATGCCCCCGGAGTCCAGGGAGATGCAGTTGCCGGTACACACGGTGCAGGGGTTGGCGTATATACTCCAAGGGCAGCAGTGGTGGCAGAAGCCGTGGCAGCTGCAACTGCCGGGTTTGACTGGGTGCTGCACATGCCAAAAGTCACAATATTCTTTATGGGCTTGTGATCCATTATAGTCGCTGATGGCGTCGTTGTTACCACCTTGTTCTCCGGTGTCACTATAAGAGCACTTGGGGCTGCACCAAAGCTGCATTGCAGCATTGCGCCCGCACAGACTTGCATTGACATTGTTTTCTCCTCGTATATAAAACGTGGCTGGTATCAATCATCAATAACAACTTCGCTATCCTTAAGCTTTTCAACAGCTTTGCTGATATACCGTCTTTTTTTATCCCTCCCTTTTATATCCGTTCTCAGGTTCATGGGACGTAATACATAGAAATAAAGAAAAGTAAATTTATGCTGACTAGGTTTTTTCCAGTGTGGGCCATAACAAAATATAGATTTACGAAAGTTGATATCAAAGGTGTTTTTTTCTTCTTTTGATCTGAAAAGATGACGAATGGCGTGGAATGCCTCTTTCTTATAAGTTTTCCCACAACTTTCAATATGTTTTTTATACCTTTCTTCATGATTGTCATCGGGTTTGATATATTTATAAGCGTATTTCATACTTCGCTCAATATGTTTATTAAAAACAGCTTCCCAGCGTTCAAGATTTTTTGAGCACGTGGCGATAAAATCCAGCATCGGACGATTGTACTCAACCACTTTATAGGCATGGTGCTGGAGCTTATAAACAGACCATAAGTATTGGGCAAGGTTGTCGCAGTCTTTAATGTTATCCAAAGTATTTCCTTCCCTAAAAAATGTCAGCCGCTTATAATTTTTTAAGGAACTCAACATGTGGGAAACCACCTTGGCAGAGGCATCGGCATTCCGGTTCAGGCGCATTCTTTTTTTATCGCTAAGGGTTCCCATTCCATACCAGTCTTTACCAGTTTTCAATGTGTGCTTATCATAGGATCCCTCTAACTTGTCTTCTACCAGGTCAATGACTTTGTCTGCTGCAAATTTTCCAACGCCCCAAACAGCCGCTACACCAGCTGCTATCGCTGCTGCCCCTGCTGTAGCAAGCCCGGCTGTAGCGACCTCCAAACCGATAAAAATAGCAAGACCTACAGCTGTACCACCAACAAAGAGGGCTATGTTGAGAGCGGTCTTGGTCCGGCTTTTTGGAGGGAAGAAATAATGTTTGGCCCAGCGCCATTTCCCACCAAACCATCCCCGGTATTCAGTAAAAACCCCAATGTCTGTGGTCAGGCTTTGAAAGCTTTTCCCTGGTTCATCATCTCCGGTTGATACGGCCTTTTTAGCAGCATGAACAAAGCGGCTGATACGGTCATTTTTATCGTTTAGCACGTATTCACGTTGGCTTTTTTTGAGAGCTTTCTGCTGCTTTTTATATTCAGGGTCTTTAAGTTTCTCTTTATATTTCTCTATGTCTTCTTTTTTCTTCTTCTTGTCTTCTTCCCATTTAGTAAACCATGTGTCATTCCGTTTGATGAGCTTCTCCTGTGTGGGATTTTTCCAGGGTGATCTCTGGGTAGATTTCATTTTTTTGTGGGGAGTACTTTTGTCCGGGTACTCAATGTCGCCTGTGGTTTTATGCGCTTTAGGGATGGGTTGTTTTATTTCTTTGCCTTGTTGGTCTGTCTTGCGTTTATACCTTTTTTGGGAGCCGTAGCAAAAATGGGTGCCCTCACAGGTGGTGTGTTTCGCTGTATCAAAGGTTTTTAGTTTTTCAATGAGTTTTTCCGTTTCCCAAAGATTTTTTCCCGTCCAGAGATCATCCTGCCAGATTTGCGCCTGGATCGTGATGGCATGCATGAAGCGCAGCATGGGCAGCAGATATTGCCTGAGTTTATATATTTCGTGGTAAAGCTGGTAGACATCTTTTGTAAACCTGACCATGTCATCACAGGTCTTAAATTCAGGATCTTTTTTTTTGCTTTCCAGTGCTTGCAAAAGTTCGGTAATGTCTGTTTTGGCCGGTTCTCTGCCCTTGAATATACGCTGAAAAACAGCATCATAGGCATTATTACATTGATTGAAATGGCTGTTTATTTTGGGCAGGTAATATTTGTAAACTCTACCAAGGGCTTTGAATAATGTTTTTGCCTCTTCCTCATCAAGGCTGCCAAGTCTTTGGGCAATATCCTGTTCAAACTTTTTACCGTCCTTAGCATATTCATTTTTTCCTTTTTCCCCTTGTGCCTTTTCATTGACAAATTCAATTTTTCCATCAATAGATACGAGCGAGAGCGTTTCTGTTCCAATGATTACAGCAGCATCAATCGGCATTTTTATGGCATAATCGGCAACCGTTTTTGCTTCTTTTCCCAAAAGGATGGATCCTGCACTGATACTGGCAGCACTGAATATGATATCAAAGATGATTGCGCCCACATCCATGGCTAAAAACGCTGCGGCCGTGGCAGCATCCACCTTGTTTGTCCGGAAAGCCTTTGCAATCTTATGGGTGATGCTCTTTTCTAAACTGCCAATAAACCCTCTACGTTCCACCCGGCGGTGGGTTTGTTTTAAAAGTTTTGTAAATCTTTTTTTTCTGTGCGTTGGCTGGCCCGATCGCTCGATCTTTCTCAATGCATCTTTAAGATCTTCCTTCATATATTTGCATTTGATTTCATTACCGGTCTGGATTGAAGAGGTATCTTTGGGCGCCTCGTAGAAGGTATCGTAAAGTTCAAAAATTTCTTTTATCTCTTTTTGTATATCTTCTATTTGAACACCGTCTTTTTTTAGAAAATTATCTGACATATAAACAGCTCCATCTCGATCTAATTGCCATATTCTTCAACAAGTTTGTCACGGGTCTTTTGATCAACCTCTCCTGTCACTTCAAGATCAACCGAATCCTGAAAATTTTTAATAGCTTCACTGATTTCTTCATCAATGGATTCCTTTCCATTATCGGATTCACTTTCATCAGGAAGAAAATATCCCAGGTTTTCCAAACGCTGGATAACGCCACTTCTTTTTTCTATGGGGTCAATGGTCCCAAGTATAATATCAAAGATCTCATCCTTAATGGTCAGTTTGCCTTTTCCGGCATCGGGAGGTATTGTTACCTCTATATAACCGGTTTCATCTGTTTTGCCATCAAAGAAGACACCGTCTATTTCCAGGATATAGTCTTCATTATCAACTGGAAGCCCACCCATGACAATTCTAGTTTTGAATTTTGCCGGAACCCCTTTCCTGCGGAATCGGTGTTTTTGTTCTGTCGTACCACTTTCTTCTTTAAGTTCCTTGCCGGGAATTGTTAACTCGTCACCGGGCTTAAGGACACTAAGATCCTTTCTTTTACTTTTTAATTCAGCATTATCCGGATGGTCCCAGATCGTTTCCGGAAACAGATCGTATTTAAATGCAATACTGGAAATACAGTCGCCTTGTTTGACTTTATACACCTTATTTGCCATCAGATTTTCTCCCATGCAGCCTTATCCAGATTGGGAAACGTAATTTGGCAAGTACCCGATTCAATTCCGTCGATTCTCTCAAAACCTTTTTCATCCAGGGTTCCTTCGGCTATTGTATCATCGGGAAGAGTGATTTTGTACTTTTCACCTGGAATGGGTTTGTCATCTTCTCCCACCAGTTCTATTTCGATCCAGCTTTTTTTCCCCTCTTCTTCAGCCTCTTCTTCGTCCTGGGGTGCTTTGTGGGGCTTTGTCGGGTCTGTGCCGTATTTGCCCTTTTTTTTCTCTACCTGCTCAGCCTTGATTTCAGCCATCTTACCGGGATCGGCAATGTCGGCATCTTCGGTCGTGTCTGGTGTGGCCGGTAAAACAGGGCTACCTGCTTTTCCACTTTTCTTGCCCATAATACTAACACCTGCATTCTTATCAGTTAATTTTTACAACGCCACCCTTGATTTCAGTCATGGTCTTGCCTGAGATACTTACCTGTGTGCCGTTTATTGTGATTTCTCCGCTGGTTTTAATCTCAATTGATCCCTTTTCTATGGCAATATATGAGCCGCCCACACTAAGTGTGATATTCTGCATTGCCTCGATTACAATATTCTGAGCTTTGAGATAATAATCCTTTGTGGTCTGTTCGGAATGGTTTGCTTTGAAGACATCAATTACATCACCCTTAACTGTAAGTGACAGGCTTCCACCAACCTGCTTGGCCTCCTTGCCTGTCACATCCAGGTGACGGTCTTTACCAATTTTTTCTTTGTGGTCTGCATCAATTGTTTCGTTCCGGTTATTGTCCACCTGCTCGAACTTGTCCTGTAACACATGGAGATGGCGGTTTTGGTCGATGGTCTCAAAGCGGTCATTTTTAACCCGCAGGTCAAAATTCTTTTCCGCATGGATAAAAACCTGTTCCTCACCTTTTTTATCCTCGAAACGGATCTCGTTAAACCCTTTTCCATCCGGAGAACTGTTTGATTTGAAGGTGCTCTTGGTTTTTTCATCCGGTAATTTGTAAGGCGGACGGTTGATGCTGTGATAGACCTGACCTGTGACAATCGGCCGATCCGGATTGCCTTCGATAAAATCAACAATCACTTCATGACCGATCCTTGGCAGAAACATTGCCCCCCAGCCGCTGCCCGCCATGGATTGACCGACACGTAGCCAGCAGGAGGTATTTTCATCAAATTGTCCTTCTCTGTCCCAATGGAATTGGACCTTTATCCGCCCATAATCATCCGTATAGATTTCTTCTCCGGAAGGACCCACAACAACCGCTGTCTGCACCCCTTCCACCACCGGGACAGGTGTCCTCCGCCGGGGCCTGAAAGGCACCTCATGGGAGATACAGTCAAAATGGTTTTTATAGATTTTTTTTTCCTCTTTCAAAGATGAACCAGTGAAATAGCTGGAGGCCTGGTCCGCCTTATGCCGGATACGGGTCAAAAGATATTCCTTGTTGTTCCAATCGTCCCTGTAAGAATCTTCCAGCTTGAAGCGGCAGCCGGTGACAAAGGCCCGGCAGTCACTGGTACCGCTCAGGGTGGTGATACGGGCCTCCTCTTCCTCCATACGAAGCGCAACCAGGGTATCTCCCGTATTTCGTCTGGCGTATCCTCCGGGATAATCATATTTTTCCCGATCACCCGGTCCGAGAGTATCGGTGGTCTCAGAGGTTACTTTTAAGTCTGTGTTAGGGATTTCATAGTTGTAATCATTTAAGGTATATTTTCCCGCCTGGATCTGTTTTGCCATCTTAAGGCTTTCAATCTGGTCTTCATGGCCAAAGTCTTCTCGACCGATTACTTTGAATTTAGCAGATTCCTGTGTCGGGCAGGGGATATTTACTCCGGAATGATCCGCAATCACTAGGGTATGTTTGCCATCTTCATGTTCAAAAAAATAATAGATTCCTTCTTCTTCCAGAAGTCTTGAAATAAAGTTAAAATCAGTTTCCCTATACTGTACAGTGTATTCTCTTGGGTCATAAGAGGCATTCAAGTTGAATTTGTAGTGGGTAAATCCTTTGTCTGAAAAAACTTTTTCAACGATGTCCGGTACTGAAAGATTCTGGAATATCCGGGAATTTGAGGTCCGGGTCAAAAGCCAGAGCCATGGCACCATGGTAGCGGAATAATAGGAAGATTGAAGTTTATCTTTTGTGTCACTGCTGCCGTGTTCCTGGCTGAAGCGGGATATCAGACCGTTAAAAAAACGTTTACTGCCGTCTGCAAGGGTAATGGATATGGTAACATTCTCTCCAATGATATCTTTAAAAACAATTGATTGCTGTTCAGAAAACAAATCCATATCAAAATAAAACATTTCCGACAGGCCTTCCTGCCCGTTAAACCGGGCGAGCAGCAGTGTATCTTTCCCAAGCGGAGTCTCTATCGAAAGAAGTTTGTTTTCCTGTGTTAACATATAAGTCCCCAGTTATAAGGTTAGAAAAAAGGACATTAAAATTACAGTATAAAAGTTAGTACCAGAGCTCTTCAGTTGTTGTCAATCAATTTTCAGTCATGGAACCGGCCCGATAAAAATCAAACCCACCAAATGATACAGGCTTTGAAATAATTTTTCCTCCCAACGATGAAACCAGTCAGGTCTTTTATAAAAATTTTTCTTTATTTGCGATATCACACCATACCAAGTCCGCTGTGTGAAGCACACCGAGCACCTGGCTTCCAAGTATCCTGACAGCCCTGGTGCGTTTGCTGGTGGGTTTGTTCCGGACGTGGTAATTAATATGCCTGAAAAGTTTCACAAGCCCATTCAACCGATATTCAAAATTTTCTTTCCACATGGTCCCTGTGTCGTGGTATTTTCTAAGAGCCCTGTCGATATTTTTAATATAGGAACTTCGTGGATATTTCCATCCCAGGCTGCTGGCATCTCTAAACTTCTGGTACGGCCAGATATCCGTTCTTTTAAATGTCTGGTACTCCCTGATCGTATCAGGGTACAGATCCCCGCACAGATTGGAAAAGATCTGGGAATCCTTGTTCAGCTTGTCTATCACTTTTCTTAAATCCCCGCCCCATTCCTTGACATTCATGGGGGCCATAAAAATTTTACCCATTAACCCCCCGGGCTTCGGCACATATGCTCCTGCACCTCCCACCTCTAATGCAGTGACAGCAGCTCCTGAACAATTATATTTTGCACTGGCGCCCTTATATCGGTTTTTATTTATGTATTCAGGATACCATTTGACAACACGAGACCCGCACAATCCCCACCAGACCGGACTGGTTGCCTGAAACTCTTCCTCCAGTACCAGGCCGGGAAGGAAATCCTTGTGGCTACAGCTCGTCCCGACACTGGTAGTAGAGTTTTTCAATATGCGCTGCAAGGCTCTGGTTAGGTTGGCAACCCCATTGGTGCATTGCCCATACCGTGTTGGACTGCCACCAGTCCTGATATTATCTGCCATCCAGTCACCGGTCTCATATTTTTTATCCCGCCGGTAAGATATAACTGACGACCCTTCCTGTGCGCCCAGATCTTTTTTTGAAAAGCTCATTTCCTCATCAGGCCACCAGCTTATATAGACCCCGTCTGTTCCGCCAGTGTTGCCCAGTGCATGCCGATATGTAACGGCAGAGTGCCCTATTCGTCCACCGGGTATTGCGATAAAAGACTTCTGGTTTCCTATCTTGTATCCGTTGGGCCATATCCGCACGACAAATTCAGCCGCCCATCCTGTGTTTTTAATACTTCCCAGACGGTAAGCGTTCGTGTCTTGAGCGTTCGCTGGTGTTCCCCTTTTTTTTGCCATGGAATCTCCCCGAATGATTTTATGATCAACTATGTAATAATTGAGTACCACATTGGCTTAGAAATTTTTTTAAAGTCTGGTAACATGCTTTTCCGCCCGGGCTAGTCTTGCATGCCATGCCTCCACCATGGGTTCCAGGCATTTGTATGGTATAAATGGGGCCTTTATATCCAGGCCCCCTTCAAAAGAAGGGGGATTTTAATTTTAGAGAAGTGCAATAAGCATTCTAACAGTGAATGTTTTCTTCAAGGTTCCATGCGGCAGGAACTTCTCCACCGCCACCACCGCCCTTGCGAGCCTGTTTGGTGTAGACTGTTTTGATTTTTCCATAATTGAATGTCAAGGATTCCGTCGGAACTCCGCCACCGCCACCGCCGATACTTATGGAACTGATAATGACGTTTGTTAATTCATATTCCATATATTTCTGTCTTTTATCCCCGGCTGCCCGGTTGAGTTGCAGCACCACCTTATCAATGTGCTGCCCGCCCCAGCACGCCTTGTTTAATAATGGTGATGAGCTGTCCAGTTCTTTAACAACGGATAAATCCTGAAAATCCGCACGCTGTGTTGATCCGCCGCCTGAAGAACTGGCAGTTCCAGAAGCCATCTGGGATACGCCCCAGTTAAACGAAAGGACCTCAATCCAGTCCTTATGATCTGCATCCGAGCTTTCGCCCTTGATTCCGTCGATTTGCAAAAAGGTATCAGAAGCCATAAGTAAATCCTCCTTAATCAAAGTTTAATTAGGGGAGGGGGAAAATAAATTATTTCCCCACCTCCCAAAGTTATTAACGATTGAAATCAATCGTCAGTTTATAATGCTTGCTAATGGGAATTGTGTATTTTTTCTTTTCCACTGGGGCTGCAAATGCCAGGTATCCTTTATAGTAATTATTTTTAATATTGCATAGCTCCGTTTTTTTAGTTCCCTTGTTGAACCTGGTATAACATAATGGAGCTGTTTCTTTCTAACGGAAGAACTTTTTAAATAAGGAAGGGCCCTTCTTTTTCTTGGAAGGTTCCTCACTTTTTTGGGACTCTATATTATCAATACCTTTTGATTCATCCTGCTGTGGCGTGCTTATCTCAGCCATTCGGCCCCCTTCCATGAATTGGAATGCCGGCCCATCAATTGTAAGAAATAGTTTATCCCCGGGTGTTAAGGGTGCAGGGGAAGTAATCGGCTGATTGTTTATCAGGATCGGATTACGGCCGGTAAGGTCCTTAACCCTGTAACTTCCCTGGCTGAAAAAAATTTGAATATGTTGTTTCAGTAATGACGAATGTTCCAATGTTAGATCACAGTCCTGACCTGCTCCTATGGTGATTGGAAGTTCATTAAAGGATTGCAGGACAGGTCCGTATTGGATAATCAGAGGTGCTTTGACCGTTTCGACTTGAACCGCAGGTTGAGGGTGTGGTACAGCTTCCGGTATAGGCTCTGGTACAGGTTGAGAAATAGGATCTGGTTGAGGCGTTGGAAGTGCTGGCTCAGGCTGTGATACAGGTGAAGGTTCTGGTTGAGGTGCCGGTGGCTCCGGATGGGGTGCCGGTTCAGAGCATGTTTCAATAGCTTCACCAACACGGGTTAAAAAACTGACCTTGGGTCCGCCTTCGGTAAAAAATATCACGTCACCATTTTTTAAATAGCTCTCTGTTATCCTCTTTCCGTTGACAAAGGTTCCATTGGTGCTAAGGTCAATAATCTTGAACCGGTTCCCTTCCCTGATTATACTGGCATGTTTCCGTGATATGACAACAAGGTCCCGGGGAAACTGGAGATCACAGGATGCGTGGCGGCCAATGATAATTTCATTGCTGGAAAATTCCTGAATTTCTCCTTTCAGGGGACCATGGATATGAACAAGCTGGACAATAATTGCAAAAGGCTGTTTCATTCTGTGGTACTCTGTTTTATACTTTCAAGTCTTTTAAAAAGCATTTCAGCCTTTTTTAAATTAGGTGACACTTCTTTATAATCCGGATCAATCGCTTTGACCAGGTTCCATTCCTCAATCGCTTTATTTAACAGCTCTTTACCAAAATAGTGGATCCCCAGATTATAATGTTTTTCTTTGTATGTTGTTTCACATTTCTCTATGTAATTCGGGCATTTTTCACAATTTTTATCATACTTGAAAGCAGATTCAAAATTGTCTTTTGCTGACAGATACTCATTTGAATTAAACAGAGCTAAACCATGCTGAAAATGAGATTTGAAAAGATAATCAATGAGGGCTTCATTGTCCGGATCAACCTCTTTTGCTGCTAAAAACAGGGGGATTGCCTCGGAGTATTTCTTTTTCTTGAACAGCTCAATTCCCTGCTCATAATTCTCAGATACTTTTTCTTCAGAAGAAGGCATCGTCATCGGTGCAGTCTCTTCTACAGGATCTTGTCTGGGTTTAGTTACTTCATCAGCAGGTTGCAAAATTGTTTCAGGTTCAGTACTTGTTTCTATTGTCTCTGTTTTTATCTCTTCCTCTGGTTTGGTGACGGGTGCAAGGGAAACTTTGGTTTTTTGTAGGTTGAGATAGTTCTTTTGTTTTTGCTTAAGGTTTGATAGAGAAATATTATTAATAATCGGAATTTTTAATTTTTTTCCAACACGAACTTTTGTAACATCTTCTAAAATATTGAATTTACCAATAATGGTGTGTTTTTTAAAGTCATCATAATAAATTTTTGCAAGCTGCGAGACACTTTCACCATACATGAGAGTATGGATGATATAATTTTTGGTGTCTCCTGCTATCCCTCCAGGGGTCAGCTTTTCTTTTGCCTCTTTATAGTCTGGCCAGTTTTGCAGGGCACTTAAATATTCCTTCCTGGCGGCTTCATATTTTCCTTGTCCGTCTAGTTCCAGCCCTTGTTTGTAATGCAGCTGTGCTGTACTCCAAAGCTTGGACAGAACCTTTTTTTTATGCTGGAGTGCACCTGTGTTTTCAGGATCAATGGTAAGAGCAAGTTTGTATTGTTCCAGGGCGCTGGAAAAGAGTGCCTGTTGTTCTAAAGACTCTCCTTTTGCAATGTGCTGCTGGATAAGGTTGGCTTCAGGTGGGTCAGATTTTTTTGAGGTTGAGGCACATCCGGAAATTAGCAGCATTAAAAGAATTATTATGGCAAGTGTTTTATAAATCTTCATTATTCATATCACCTCAAGGAAACGTTATTAAATGTTTTTAGTCTTAAAATAAAAAATTTCATATCCTTTTTTAATATCATATCCCTGTTTAAAGCAAGGGGATTTGTAAAAAAAGGATTACTGCCCCTGTCTACAGTCACTGCTATTTTGTATCCGACAGATTTTGCTATTTCCAAGGCATCCGGATTTTGCCGTCCATAAGG
>Ga0164315_10000487_pt1 | contig 27509 bp, 29 predicted proteins | sample GuaBasSedimGuay6_FD_113737 | JGI IMG/M metagenome (GOLD analysis project Ga0164315, IMG submission 113737) | Subseafloor sediment microbial communities from Guaymas Basin, Gulf of California, Mexico - Guay6, Core 4569-2, 0-3 cm | ecosystem: Environmental > Aquatic > Marine > Hydrothermal vents... | reverse complement strand
TTTTTTATAGAGGCTTAAGAAAACAATGTTATAATGCGAAAAGTTTACTACGAAAGGTAGCTTAGATGGTTGGAATAAAAAATTGTTTCAAATCGGTTTTATGGAATGGGGACACTATAAATAATGGAAATAATATCAATATATACATCAGAAATAGATAAAGATTTAGAAGAACAGATTATGAAATGTTTTAATATCACATTTTCAGAAAATAAACCGAGTAATTATTTTAAATGGAAATATAAAGATAATCCATTTGGAGATTCATTGCATGTTATTGTTATAGATAATAATCAAGTTATTGCAACAAGAGTTTTTTGGAGACTTGATATAAATGGTGTAGAGTCATATCAGTGTGTTGATACATCAGTACTTCCAGAATACCAAGGTAAAGGTATATTTGGTAAAACAGTTCGTACTGCTCTCGAACAAATAGGTGATAAGCAAATATATAATTATCCTAATGAAAATTCTGCTCCAGCATATTTAAAATATGGATGGAAGCCAATAGAAAATTCAAATTGTATAAAATTTAATTTAAAATTACTACTGCTTCCTAGTTCTCCTAAAATAGATTGGACTAAAAAACAATTAGAGTGGAGATTTGAGAATTGTTTAATTAGTAAATATTATCAATATAATGATGGTGATAGATATTATATATTTGGATTAAGAAGAGAAAAATGGCCTGTACTATTAGGCTATTCAGAGTTTAGTTTAAATTTGGAATATATTAATCCTCTTTTTTGTTTTTCATATGATGTTAATAGTAAGGGTATTTGTATAAGAAAAAAGTTAATATATATGTATAAATTTAAAAATGAGCTTAACTTAAAAAGCTATTTATTTGATATGATTTAATAAATGAAACTAAAAAATGAAGTTAATAAAGAAAGAATAATGCTAAGAAAAATAAAAAAAATAATATTATTGGTAGTTATTCTAGGAATAATTTCTTTAGTATATGAAAATATTATAAATAGACATTTTCCTTTTATATCAATGGATTATCAAACATATAATCAATTTAATAGCCAACCTAAATTTTCAAGTATTGATATTTCATTGGATATTAATAATAAAATATCTAAAAAGATCAGAAATTCTATTAAGATTTTTAAAAAAACTGAATTTGGAGATTTAGAAGATGATATAAAAGCTGTTACAATAGTAACAAGAAATATTATGCATAAATCAGAAGGGAATATAATAAGAAAAATATCTGATGTATTGTCAGAAGATAAAAAATATAAGAATATTTGTTCAGAATCTTCAAAAATATTTGTAACATTAATGCAATCAATTGGTTATCCAGCTAGAGTAATTTGGATGGAAGGACATACTGTATCTGAAATTTATACCAAAAAAGATGGTTGGATATTGGTTGATGCATACTGGAATCTAATATTTAAAGATAAAAAAGGAAAATACCAAAGCTTATTAGCTATAAATAGAAATTTTAATAATATAAAGCCTTTTAATATTATTAATAAAAAATATAAGAATAATTTAGATTATTTAGAAAATGGTTATATTTTTAAAGAAAGAAATATATATAATGATCAGAATTTATTTGTAGTTATTGAAGGAAAATCATTAGATAATTTTCATGAAAAAACAAGAAATATAAATAATATTCTTAATGCAGTCTTTTTAAATAATCAATTTACAAATGGAATACAATTTATAAAGGAAGATAGTAAAAAAGTTGGAAATGTAGGAATTTCTTTTACTAAAAGGTTTTAAATAATATAGAGTATGTTTTTTAAAAATTTAGTAGATTTATTGTAAAATATATTATAACTATGAAGAAGAGCTAGCTACTTATTTAATAATGAAAAAACTAAAGGAACAAAGTTATATGAAAAAATATTATTTACTTAGATTTGATGATATTACTCCTCAAATGGCTTGGAGTAAATTTAATCCATTGAAAAATGAACTTGAACTACTAAATATATCAAGTGTTCTGGGTGTAGTTCCTGACTCTAAAGATGATAATCTAAATATTGAAGAATATAATGAAAGCTTTTTTGATTTTATTCGGCATTGTAAAAGTATAGGTGATACAATAACTCAGCATGGAACAAACCATGTATACTCTCAACAAGATAGTGGATTATTAAATATTAATCCTTTTTCTGAATTCGCAGGCTTATCATATGAAGAGCAGTATATAATATTAAAAAAAGGTAAAGATATATTAATTAAAGAAAATGTATGGGAACCATATTTTATGGCACCAGCTCACTCTTTTGATAAAAACACATTAAAAGCTTTATATGATTTAGACTTCAGGGCAATTACAGATGGATATGGTTTTTATCCATATACTAAAGAAAATATAATTTTAGTTCCACAATTATTTTCAAAACCTATTGATTTGGGATTTGGGATTTCAACAATTTGTTTACATATAAATAGTATGACAGAACAACAAATTAGCGAAGTGCTTGATTTTATAAAAATAAATAAAAATAAATTTATTAATTTTGAAGAAGCATTAGAGATGATACCTAAAAATAGTATATCTAAGTTTTTTAATATATTAAGTAGAGATATTACAAGTGCCTCAATACAAACAGCTAGAAAGATAAAAAAGGTATTAAAATAATATGTGTGGAATATATGGAGTAAATAAAAAAGAATCAAAAGAGAATATCAAAGATATTTTGAATTTAGCAAAATTTAGAGGACCAGATTATGGTGGTATTAGTTTAAAAGATAATTATTCTTTTGGACATAATAGATTAGCTATTATAGATTTGGATAGTAGATCAAATCAGCCATTTGAAAGAGATAACTATAATATTGTATTTAATGGTGAAATATATAATTATCAAGAACTAAAAGATGATTTAATATTGAAAAATTATACTTTTAATACTTCTTCAGATACAGAGGTAATACTAATAGGATATATTGAATATGGAGATAAAATAGTTGAAAAACTAAATGGTATGTTCTCCTTTGTAATATATAACCCTAAACTGAATATATTTTTTGGTTCTCGTGATAGACTTGGTAAAAAACCATTTTATTATTATAAAAATAAAGATACTTTTGAATTTGCATCTCAATTAAAACAACTATTTTTTAATAAAAAGTTAGAGATAGATAAAAAGAGTGAAAAGCTTTATTTTAGGTATGGATATATACCTGAGCCATATAGTATATTTAAAAATGTTTGGAAGCTGGAAGCTGGATATAGTTTTACTTATGATTTATCTTCATATGAGTTTAAAAAGAAACAATATTGGGATATATCAATTAAAAATAACTATACTCAAGAATCTTATAGTGAGATTAAGAAAAAGTTAAAAAACTTACTTATAGATTCAGTAGGATTAAGACTCAATAGTGATGTACCTGTAGGAGTATTTTTAAGTGGTGGTGTTGATAGTAGTCTGGTTGCTTCAATAGTTGCAAAAGAGTTAAATCAAAAATTAGATACATTCTCTATTAAATTTTCTGATAGTGAATTTGATGAATCAAACTATGCAAAAGAAGTAGCTAGTATCTTAGATACAAAGCATCATACTTTAGAATGTAAGCCTGAAGATATGATAAGTTTGATAGAAAATTTAAATGAATATTATGATGAACCATTTAATGATTCATCCTCTTTGGCTATGATGATTTTAGCAAGAGAAACTAAACAATATGTTACTGTGGCACTTTCAGGTGATGGAGGTGATGAACTGTTTTGGGGGTATAATAATTATTTTCGTATGAAAAAAGTTAGTAACTTATATAAACTACCAAAATTTATAAGAAAGATAGGTTCTAAACTTTTAGCTAAGTCATCAAATTATAGAATTAAAAAGATTTCAGAAGGTTTAAAAATAAATACACTAGAAGAATTATATTTATATAGTGGAAGGCTTTTTGACTTTAAAAAATTATTTAATCAAAATAATATTATACTTCAAGATGAATATAAAAAATATCTATATAGTGAAAAAAACTTTTTAGAAAGAATATCAGATTATGATATAAAAACATATATGAATGGAGATATTTTTACAAAAGTAGATAGGTCTACTATGGCATATAGTTTAGAAGCAAGAACACCTTTGGTAGATTATAAAATAGTTGAGTTTTCTCAACAAATACCATTTAAATATAAATATAAAAATGGAAGTGGTAAGAATATATTGAAAGATATATTATATGAATATTTACCTAAAGAAATTTTTGAGAGACCTAAAAGTGGTTTTACGGTACCTTTGCGTAATTGGTTTAGAAACGAACTTAAAGACTATGTTTATGAAATACTTTGTGAGGAAAACTTAAAAAAAATTAATGATATAAATATAGAGTATATAAACCAACTAATTGAAAATCATATGAATGGTAGTGAAAATAATTATCATCAAATATGGACTTTAATTGTATATATTAAGTGGATGGAAAGATATAGTGAAAAATAGAAATATTTTAATATTAACTGCAACAATGCAAAAAGGTGGAGCAGAAAGAGTAATATCTTTGATATTAAAAGAATATAGTAAAAATAAGAATATAAATATTCACTTTATTCAAATGGAAGCTGGATTGGATTATAAATTAGTAAAAGGGATACAGCCTATAGTTTTATCAGAAAATAAAAAAAGTGGGATACAAAAGCTTGTTGAATTACCATTTATTGCTTATAAAATTCATAAATATATAAAAGAAAAAAACATAGATGTTGTAATGTCATTTTTGTATAGACCAAACTATATAAATATATTAGCTAAGTTATTTGGTTCTAGTCACAAAACTATTATAAATATAAGAAGTACAACTTCACGATATTTAAAAGAAGGGGTATTAGGTAAAGTTAATCTTTTTTTAATACGAAATCTATTTAATAAAGCAGATTTAATAGTCTCAAATTCACAAGGTGTAGATGAAGATTTAAAATCACTTATGAATATAACTACAAATACTAAAGTGATACACAATCCTATTGATATAGAATATATAAATTCTAAAAAAGAAGTTTGTGAAGATGTTAAATTTGATTTTAAAGAAGATAAGAAATATATTATATCTGTGGGAAGACTAATCCCTTTAAAAAGAAATAGCGATTTACTTAATGCTTTTTATGAACTACAAAAAGATGATAAAAGTATTGAACTTATATTTTTAGGAGAAGGTGTACTAAAAGATGATTTAATTAATTATTGCAAAAAGTTGAATATAGATAAAAAAGTTTATTTTTTAGGTAATGTATCAAATCCATTTTATTATTTAAATAATTCTAATTTATTTGTAATGAATTCACAAATAGAGGGTTTTCCAAATGTATTAGTTGAAGCTATAGCTTGTGGTTTACCTGTGATATCTAGTGATTGCAAAAGTGGTCCTGAAGAGATTTTAAAAAATGAAAAATATGGATATTTATACCCTGTGGGAGATATAGATAAATTAATAGAAAAAATGAAATTAGTTTTGTATGGAAATATCGATAAAAAAAGAATTAAACTTAATAGTTTAAATATAATAAAAAATTTTGAAATAAAAAAGATTATAAAGGAGTTTAAAGATATATTATGATTAAAATTGCAATAGTATCAAATACATCATGGAGTTTGTATAACTTCAGATATAAATTGGCAAAACTGATAAAACAAAATGGATATAAAGTTATTTTGGTGGCTCCACACGATGAATATAGCGATAGACTAATCAAGGAGTTTGAATACCGCGATATATATATAGACAACAAAGGCACAGATCCTATACAGGATTTGAAAACTACTTTGGGGTTTTATAGACTTTATAGACAAATCAAACCAGATATAGTCCTACACTATACTATCAAGCCAAATATATATGGCACCATCGCTTGTAGGTTGATAGGTATCAAAACTATCAACAACATAGCAGGGCTTGGAACTTTGTTTATAAAGCAAAGCTATACTACCAAGATAGCTAAGTGGCTATATAAATATTCACAAAGCAAAGCAGACAAGATATTTTTTCAAAACAGAGATGACTTTGAACAATTTACTATTGAAAAATTGGTAGATCAAAACAGATGCGATATTTTACCAGGCAGCGGAGTAGATATCAGCAGATTTTTGCCTATCGAGCATGAAAGAACAGACGGTGTATTTGTCTTTTTACTTGTCGCTCGTATGTTGTGGGACAAAGGTGTAGGGGAGTATGTAGAAGCTGCAAAGATTTTAAAAGAAAAATATAAAAGCATTGCTAAAGAAAGCAAAGCTTTTGAGTTTCAATTGTTAGGTTTTTTAGATACCGCAAGTCCTACTGCTATATCTAAAAAACAAATGGATATATTGGTAAAAGATGGATATATAAACTATTTAGGTAGCAGTGATGACATAAGAGTTGAGATAGCTCAATCTGATTGTATAGTGCTACCATCTTATTATAGAGAGGGGACACCTAGAGTATTGCTAGAGAGTGCAAGTATGGCAAAGCCTATCATCACTGCCGATAGTGTGGGATGTCGTGATGTTGTTGATGATGGTGTCAATGGATATTTATGTGAAGTTAAAAATAGTAAAGATTTGGCAAATAAAATGGAGATGATGATAAATTTATCAGAAGACGAAAGAAAAGTTATGGGGCAAGCAGGTCGAGCAAAGATAGTTAAAAATTTTGATGAACAAATAGTCATAGACAAGTATTTAGAAAGTATAAAGGAGATTCTGAATACCAACTAAAATAATAACAATACGAAAAATACATAAGAAAAACTTTGTTAGTATAGGCAATTTAAATAAAAAAAGATAAAATACCTTCATGATGAAAACAAAAAGATGTGTATTGATAATAACAGATGGTATAGGCATAGATGATGGTGAGCAGTTCAATGCTTTTAAATTAGCTTCAAAGCCAACATACGATAGGTTGTTTGAAAATTATCCATATAGTCGTATCAAAACATATGGCCAGTTTGTAGGTTTGCCACAAGGTCAAATGGGCAACAGCGAAGTAGGGCATATGACTATAGGTTCTGGTAGAGTGCTTTATCAGGACTTAGTCAAGATAGACAAGGCTATAGCAGATGATAGCTTGAAAACAAACAAAACTATAATACAAACAACAAACAAAACAAAAACTGTGCATCTTGTAGGGCTCTTGAGTGATGGCGGGGTCCATTCGCATATAAATCATACCATATATCTCGCTAAAAAGTTAGCAAAACAAGGTAAGGATACATGGCTCCATCTCATAACAGATGGCAGAGATGTGCCACCGCAAAGTGCTTTGATATATATAACTCAAATACAAGATATTTGTAACAACAATATAAAAATAGCCACCATAGGTGGTAGGTTTTTTGCTATGGATAGAGACAGCAGATACGATAGAGTTCAAAAAGCATATGAAGTTATAGTCCAAGCAAAACAAAAATCACAAAAAACTACAATACAATATATACAAGATAACTACAAAAAAAACATATACGATGAGTTTATAACTCCCGTGGCATTTGAGGCGTTTGGTGGTATAAAAGATGGAGATGCTGTGATATTTACAAACTTTAGAAGCGATAGAATGCGACAATTTGTAGATGCTATATCAAATAAAAGCTACGACAAGTTTAAAACAAAAACTTTAAATATAGATATAGCTTTGATGACAAAATACGATGACAAACTAAACCTACCTATAATATTTGAGAAACTTCCACCCCAAAATATATTAAGTCAAATCATAAGTCAAAATAACCTAACTCAACTTCACGTAGCAGAAACTGAAAAATATGCACATGTGACATTTTTCTTCAATGGTGGAGTTGAAAAACCATATAAAAATGAAAAGAGAGTTCTTATAAACTCTCCTTTGGTAGACAGCTACGACAAAGAACCACAAATGTCAGCCAATAAAGTAGCCCAAGCAGTGATAGATGGTATAGAAAATCAAACCGACTTTATAGTTGTAAACTTCGCAAATGGAGATATGGTAGGACACACAGGCAACTTGGAAGCAAGTATCCAAGCAGTGGAAACTATCGATAAGTGTATAGGCAAGATAGTTTTAAAAGCACAAAAACAAAACTATAGTCTGATAATCACAAGTGATCATGGCAATTGTGAAAAGATGAAAGATGAATTTGGCAACACATTGACCAATCATACAGTAGGAGAGGTGTATTGTTTTGTAGTTGATGATGAGATACAAGCTGTAAATGATGGGTCTTTAAATAACATAGCTGCTACGGTGCTGGAGATATTAAATATACCTAAACCAAAGCAGATGGACAAATCGCTTATATGATAAAAATAAAAAATGTATTTATAAAGTCAAAAAATAAAACTTTGTTAGATATAAAGTTTGATATCAAAAAATCAACAGCTCTCGTAGGTCAAAGTGGTAGTGGCAAAACACTTCTCGGTAAACTATTAGTAGGTGTAGTGCCAGACGGTTTGAAGTGGCACAAAGATATCTCACATATAGACAAAGTCAGGATAGTTCCGCAAAATCCATTTACATCGTTGAGTCCTATGACACGTATCAAAGATCAGTTTTTTTGTGATATCAACAAAATAAAAGATATGTTAACACAGCTAAAGCTTGACATAGATACACTTTATAAATTTCCAAGCCAACTAAGTGGTGGTCAGCTTCAAAGAGTAGTCATAGCTATGGCGATAGTTGATAACCCAACACTTTTGATACTCGATGAACCTACTACATCGCTGGATTGGTTTAACAAAGAAGAGATACTCCAACTTATAAAGTCGCTTCAAAAAGAGTTTGGATTTTATATATTGTATATCACTCATGATATAGGCACAGTTAAAGTTTTTTGTGATACAATAGTTGTTATAAAAAAAGGTTTGATTGTAGAACAAGGTTTGATAGATGAGGTTTTGAATAAACCACAAAAAAGTTATACAAAAAAACTTATAAGCTCAACTTTCAAAAGGCAAATATGAAAAAATTTTTAAAATATTTTACGATAATATCAACAATCATAATCATCGGTGTGGCATCGTGGTTGTTTTCTATATACTTAGAGACAAAGTTTGATTTAGATAAACTTACAAACTACGAACCAAAAATGTCAACACAATTTTATGATACAAATGACAAACTTGTAGCAAATATATTCGATGAGCACCACAGGCTTTATGTGAAGTTTGACAAGATACCCACAAGGATCACAGAAGCCTTGATAGCTATAGAAGACACACAGTTTTTTGAACACAAGGGTATAAATATAGAAGCGATATTTAGAGCTATATTAAAAGATATCAAAGCTATGGGTTTTGTAGAAGGTGCTAGCACAATCACACAACAACTTGTAAAAACAGTGCTACTCACAAGAGAAAAAAAATTGACAAGAAAAGCAAAAGAGTTGTTTCTTTCTTTGGAGCTTGAAACTATTTTAACCAAACAAGAGATACTTGAAAGGTATTTTAATCATGTCTATTTTGGGCACGGATATTATGGTATTAAGACAGCTTCACACGGGTATTTTAAAAAAACCTTAAGAGAGTTATCGATAAAAGAGATAGCTATGTTAGTGGGAATTCCAAAGTCCCCACGATTTTATGACCCTACAAAAAACTACAAACACAACATAAGTCGAGCCAACCAAGTAGTTCGCAGGTTAGATAAATTGGGCTGGATAAGCAAAGTAGAGTTCAAGCAAGCCATAGCATCTATGCCCAAAGTTCACAATGATACTTTAACCTTAAATAAAGCACCCTATGTTGTGCAAAGAGCCATAAAAGAACTTGATGCTATGGGTATAAAAGATCTAAAAACAAAAGCATATAAGATAAAATTGTCTATTGATTTAGAAACCCAAGAGATGGCAAGAAAATCACTCAAGTTTGGTTATGATAATATCATCAAAAGAGATAACAAACACGGCACAAAAAATAGCAAAACAAAAAAACTCAACGGCGCTATAGTTGTGCTTGATATAAAAACAGGCAAAATTTTATCTATGGTTGGCGGCATTGATTATAGTAAATCATCGTTCAATAGAGCCACACAAAGCAAAAGACAGCCAGGAAGCTCTGTCAAGCCATTTTTGTATCAAATAGCCTTAAATTTAGGATACTCAACAGTTTCAACACTTGTAGATATCAGCAGGACATTTGGAACAGGCAAAAACAAATGGACACCAAAAAACTACGGCAACAATCAAAAAGGAGTGGTGCGATTTAATGATGCTTTGATACACTCAAGGAACTTAGCTACAATTAATTTAGCTACTGATATAGGTATAGATGTATTGTCAAAAAAGTTAGATGAGTTTGGTTTTGAAAATGTGCCACGAGATCTGTCTATAGTGCTTGGAAGTTTTGGTATATCGCCTCTTGTTATGAGTGAAAAGTTCACACTATTTTCAAATGGTGGCAAGATGATAAAACCATATTTGATAGAAAAAATCACATCAAACGATGGTAAAATTCAAGAGTTTAACACAACGACAAAAAAGTATTTTAATGAGGAGCAAGCGTATTTGACTACTTCAATACTAAGAGATGTAGTCACAAAAGGCACAGCAAGGAGAGCACAAGTGCCAGGGCTCCAAACTGCTGGCAAAACAGGAACATCGAATAAAAATATAGACACTTGGTTTTGTGGTTTTAGTCCAGCAGTGCAAGTAGTTGTATGGTATGGCAATGATGATAATTCTCCTATGAGATCAAGTGAGACAGGCGGAACTACAGCGGCCCCTGCGTTTTCGCATTTTTTCAAAGCTTGGGTAGCACAAAATCCAAACACTAAAAAATATTTTGTGCGACCAAAGGGTGTATTTTCTCAAGAAGTTAGAGGTCAAACATATCTTTTCACAAAGCAGTCAAATATCCCAATAGAGTATATGGAACCCACCATAATGGATGGCGAACCAATAGACGAACTAAGCCCAACGATTTTTTAAGGAGAAAAAATGTCAAAAACTATGTATAAGACTTTGGAAATAGGTGAAAATGCAACACCCGCAGAGATAAAAAAGGCATATAGAAAATTAGCTAAACAATACCATCCGGATATAAATAAATCAAAACAAGCAGAAGAGAAGTTCAAAGAGATAAATGCTGCATATGAAGTTTTGGGTGATGAGAAGAAAAAAGCCCAATACGATATGCAAGGCGACAATATGTTTGGAGGACAAAGTTTTCATGATTTTGCTTCAAGTCAAGGTGCTGGTGTAAATCTTGAGGATATACTCGCTAGTATGTTCGCAGGCGGCGGCACAAGTTTTAGTGGTGGTTTTGGTGGTTCGCCATTTGGCGGCGGTTTTGCCCAAGAGGTAGATCTGGATATACAAGCTAGGATATCTATACCGCTTGAAGATAGTTTAAAAGGAGCCAAAAAAAGTATCACAGTTGGTGGTAATAGTTTTGATATCAAAATACCTCAAGGCATAAGAGACGGTCAAAAAATACGAGCCAAAGGCAAAGGCAAGCAGTCAAATATGGGAACTGGTGATTTGATTTTGCAAATAGATATAACTAATAGCGATGATTATATTCAAGACGAAGATGATATCGTGTTTAGATTTGAATTACCACTAAAAACTGCTATATTTGGCGGCAAGGTAGAGGTGCATACTATATACAAAACTTATACCCTAACAGTGCCAAAAGATACTAAACAACTTCAAAAGTTTCGTGTCAAAAACAAAGGACTTCTAAACAGAAACACATCAACTTATGGTGATTTGTATCTACAAGCAAACATAACCATACCAAAGCTTGAAAATATGAGCAAAGCTCTACAAGATGAGTTAAAAAAATTATGATAAATGACCAACCAGTATTTGAAGTTTTTGTGTAACTCTCGCGACATTCATTTAAATTAATGTGTCGTATCGCACTTATGCTACTGGTGTAGTTTGATGTCGTTTAAAATATATTCAACTTTATCTTTTTTGATATCTACGATGGTAAAAAAATCATCAAACACTATCTTGCCAAGTCCTTGAGAAAAATCACACAGATATTTGATATCTATCTTTTTTCCTTGTTGTATCCATAATTTTTCGCCGTTATATTTTATAGTTTTTATTTTCAAGTTTTTAAGCGGGTTTATCGCTTTTTCACGATCAAAATAGAACTTACCTTCGTTTACACGCTCCAAACTACTCAAGGTGCCTTTTGTTTGTATTTTTTTTAGTAGTATTTGAGCTATGCTTCGTATGTATGTGCCTTCGCTTACTGTTATATCAAAGCTTATAAATGGGTGATTGTAGGACAAAAAATTTGTTTCGTATATGATTGAGTTTATTTTCGGTGGCTCAAATAGCTCACCTGCTCTTGCTTTGAGATATGCTCTTTTGCCATCTATTCGTTTGGCACTGTATTTTGGAGCGGTATAAGATATATCGCCTAATAGTTTTTGAAGCTCTTTTTTGATATGGCTTGTATCTAACTTTTTTGGATTTTTGTTTATATGTTCTATATTTTCTATATCAAATGAACTACTAACAGTGCCCAACCATATAGTAGCTTTGTATCTTTTGGGTGTGTTGTCAAGGTATTGGAATAGTTTTGTGTATTTGCCAAACGCTACGATAAGACAACCATAAGCAAATGGATCTAAAGTTCCACTAAAGCCTGCTTTTTTTATGCCGTATTTTCTCTTGATTTGTCGAAGATAGTAGTTTGAACTACAAAATATAGGTTTGTTTACTACAAATAGTCTATCGTTGAAAATATATATCTTCTATCTCAAAGTGTTTTATGCCACCAGGAAGCTTCGCTGCTACTTCGTCTCCTGCATATTTACCAAGCAAGCTAAGTGAAAGAGGCGAATTGTAAGATATTTTGCCTAATGCTACATCGGTATCAAACATACTTGATATTTCATAAGTTAGTATTTTGTTGTTGTCAATATCAAATAACTTGACAGTCGAACCAAAACTTACTTTGTCGTGAGACAATGTAGACGGATCTATTATGACAACTCTCGTGACTAAATCATCGAGCTTTGCTATATCTTTTTCTATGTTTGCTTGCTCCTCTTTAGCACTATGATACTCGGCATTTTCTTTTAAGTCACCCAGTTGTCTCGCTAAATCTACTGCTTTGATTATTTTAGGTTTTTGCACTATTTTTAGGTCATTTAGTTTGGCAGTAAGTTTGTCAAAACTCTCTTTCGTCATAGGCTCTTTTATCATTTTATTCCTTTTCGGTATTGTATCAAATATACCTTAATATCCTATATCTTTTTATAAAGTATTTGTATAAAAATATCAAATAATATCTATTTTTATTTGTGGTAAGTTGAAGCTTCAGCCTCAAACCAGAAAAGCGATAACAGTTCGCAAAGCAAAAGTATCTGTGGGATTGAACGAAGTCCAAACTTTCTATAAAATTTCTCTGATAAGTAGTTGCTGGGTTCCTATAGGTTTATGTATTTATATAGGAACTCTATCTTGGCCTAACTTATAGTTTAGCACTCGCAACTTCTCACTTGCTACTGGGGCACTAAATATATTTTACAAGAAAATAAAATATATCTAACAAACAGCAGCAAGCATAAGCAATATAACAGAATATAAAAGCACATTTGCTCCAGTATTTGCTACGATACAACCTGTGCATGTCATATTTTGTTTAGTTTTGAGTATCCACCAAAAAAAATAAACCAACAAAGATAAAAATGCCACTATATTTATAAACCATATATTTTGTGAAACTATATCAAAAAGTTTAATATCAAAAAGTTTTGATATTAAGCACAATAGTTCTATAACTATGATTATCTTAACAAAAAACAAAACTCTGTCTTGCGAAGTTGTTTTGCTTTTTTGCATTTTAGTGGCTTTTTCTTATGACCATAATCATCTTTAGGTTGATATAAATAAACCTGATAAACTGCCATAGTTTACAAGTCCTCATAAATTTCATAAATGGTCCTGGCACCATAGTATTAAATGTTTTGTTGTCGTATGGGGTGATATTTTTTTGTGCTTTTAGCATAATTTTTCCTTTTATTCTGGTATAAGTGTCCAGCCAAACTTGAGTTTAGCTTTCCACATAAACAAGTAGTGTAATATATGTTTGATCCAGTGCCCTGCCAAACCAATCTCACCAAATGTATGGTCTGGGTCTCGTCCTGTTCCTGGGTATTTTTCATAATCAGGCACAACAGGATACACCGTTAGTGCTGCTGCAGTGCCATTGAAACCACCCTTGCCAGTGCTTGCTACACAAGCTGCGCCCATCTTTGCCATACTTGCTTTGTGTGTAGGTTCGTCCGATTTGCCTTTGATCATATCGCATATTGATGCTGCTACTGCTTTGCCTATGATAGCACTTGGCATTCCTGTTCTAGGTGGTGCTGGAGTTATCATGGTGCCGTTTGGCGATTTTTTCGGTTGTGATATAGGGTGTGGTGGAGCAAATGCTATACCACATGCAAATATATTTTTATATATAGGGTTTTGATAAGTGCTAGGCCAATCTTCTGCTTTAAACTCACTAAAATCAGTTTTGCCATATATGGCATCTACTTTCAAAAAACCATTTGGAGCAAAAATTGTGTCAGTTATATCGCCACCATCTTTGTCATAAGCTTTGAAACCAACACCAGCAAAAGGAGGTATAAGCATAGCAAAATCAAACTTCTCTTCACCTGTCTCGCCACTAAGTAGCTCGTATGATGCTTTGCCTTTTTCTACTTTGCTAACATGCGCACCTATTAGCCAATCGACATCTCTCTCTACAAAAAGAGATTCAAGCATAATTTTAGATGATACTATGTGGCCATTTGATGTGATATGCACACCAGCAACGCCAAAATCGCCCAAAAACTGCTCGTTTGATATCCATTTGATATCTGCCATATCTCGCACACCAGCACGGCGAATGACATTTTCCACATTGAATATATACTCAAAAGCCGCACCTTGACAAGTGCATGTGCCATGTCCTGTGCCTACCAAAAATTTTTGTCTTTGACCTTTTTTCATTTTCTCTATGCTCTCTTGGAGTTTCTCGTTTGCATGTTCCGCATGCAAAGCAGTGCACACAGAAACTGTGTGCTCACCTAAAGTAGAATCCACCCCCAGCCCAGCAGTTGCCCCAAAGTTAAGTTTTGGGCCAGTGGCATTGATAAGATAATCATATATTATGTTTTCTTTTTGACCAGCTTGGTTGTCGTTTGTCATCTCCACAGAGATAAATGGTTGTTTATTTTTTTTGTCGCCTTGGGGATTTATAGATACTGCTTTTGCTTGTTTGTATGTGATACCTGCTTTTTTATATACAGGAGCTAAATCGAAAAGCACCTTCTCTTTTGGCATATCGCCCACACCTACCCAGATATTTGATGGTATCCAGTTCCATTGGCTATTTGGTGTCACAACTACTACTTCGTGGTTTTTGCCTAACCACTTAGCAGCAAAAGTAGCAGCCGTATGTCCTGAAATTCCGCCTCCCATTACTACAACTCTCGCCATATTTTACTCCTTTTGAAAATGAAAATTTTTCACAATCGTATTGTATTGTATCTAATTTTTCTTAAATTATACTTAAATAATTTTTTCTAATCTTATACAAATATTTATCTTGACTTATAGATTAAGAGGTGTTTGATTCTCTTTAGAACACCTCTAAAAACAAAACATAAACTTTTTTAGATACGATAACCCAAAGGATAAATATGAGCTTAAAACAGCAAAACTTCACTATATGGTGCGATTTTATAGAAAATAGCTTTTTACAAGATGAGTTTATAAGTTTGATAAAAAGTGGCACTATTCACGGAGCTACTTCAAACCCAACTATATTTGCAAATAGTATTCAAAATAGCGATATATATAAAAGTAAAATCAAAGCTTTGAAACACCACAATACAAAAGATATATATGAAGCAATAGCTATAGAGGATATAAAACTATCAGCAAAGTTGCTGTATTCGCTATATCAACAAGACCAAAACGATGGTTATATATCTCTTGAGATTGACCCAAACTTTTGCAATGATATAACAGCCACTATAAATGAAGCGACAAGGTTACACGAAATTATAAACGAACCAAATCTTATGATAAAAGTCCCTGCCACACCGTCTGGTATAGAGGCTATGAAACTACTAACCACAAGAGGTATCAATATCAATGCTACTTTGGTTTTTAGTCCTATACAAGCAAAAAAATGTGCCAAAGCAATTTGTGAAGCTATGGCAAAAAGTGATAAGCCTACAAAAGCGGTGATATCGGTGTTTGTAAGTCGTTTTGATAGAGTTTGCAACGATATGTGTGTCGCTACCCCAAAAGACAATATAGGTGCGATAAATGCTACAAAATGTTATTTTGAGGTGCAAAAATTTGACAATAAACATATAAGAACACTTTTTGCTTCTACTGGCGTCAAGCAAGAGTATCTTTCAAAAGATTATTATATACAAAAACTTTTATACCCACATAGCATCAACACAGCTCCACTTGAAGCTATAAATTCGTTTGATTTAGATAACTTTAAGCTCCCTTTAGATATAATAAGCGAAAACGAATGTGATAGGTTTATAAATAATTTAGAAACTGACAACATAGATATAAATAAACTTTCAGAAATGTTATTGAAAAATGGTTTAGATGATTTTAAAAACTCGTTTGAACAGTTGTTGAATTTTATAAATAAGGAAAAAGATGGATAAGATAGGAACTATGGTTATGTCAAGAAAAGATGTCAAGGTATTCGATTGCACCATAAGAGATGGCGGACTTGTAAACAATTTCCAGTTTGAAGATGAGTTTGTCAAGGGAGTTTACGACACTTGTGTCAAGGCTGGGGTTGATTATATGGAGATAGGCAAGAACAACTCTCCTACCATACAAAGCCCAAAAGAGTTTGGTAAATGGAACTTTTGTCTTGAAAGTGATATACGAAAGATTGTAGGCAAAAATAACACAAATTTAAAAATAGCAGTGATGAGCGACATAGGACGAACAGTCAAAGAGGAGCTTAAACCCAAAAAAGAATCAGTAGTAGATATGGTGCGAATAGCGGCATATATGCACCAAATACCATCTGCCATAGAACTAATAGAAGATGCACATAAAAAAGGTTATGAAACTACTATAAATATCATGGCTATATCAAAAGCTATGAACGATGAGCTCGATGAGGTGCTTGATGAGCTATCTAAAACACCTGTAAATATCATATATCTTGTAGATAGTTTTGGTTCATTTCACCCAGAACAGATCAATAAATTAGCAAAAAAATACACAAAAATAGCAAAAAATTCAAATAAACTCGTAGGTGTTCATGCTCATAACAATATGCAACTCGCATATGCTAACACTATCGAAGCTATGATGTATGGAGCAAGTGTGCTTGATGTAACTATATCGGGGTTAGGGCGTGGTGCTGGCAATTGTCCTATGGAACTAATCGTTGGATTTTTAAAAAATCCAAAATACAAACTTATGCCGATACTTAAGTTTATAGAGCATTATATAGTGCCACTTGAGAAAAAGCTGGACTGGGGATATTCGGTGCCATATATGCTCACAGGACAACTAAACGAACATCCAAGAACTGCTATGAAAGCAAGAGACGATGCTGATATCAACTTTTGCGACCAATACAGAACCTTGTTGGATACACAATGATGTGTCTATTTTGTGAAATAGTGGCCAAAAACATACCAAGTAAAATAATACAAGAAGATAAAGATTTTTTATGTTTTGAAGATATCAACCAAGTCGCTAAAATACACCTGCTTATAATTCCAAAACAACACATAGAGTCGTTTGAATTGATACCAAGTGATGTTATGGCAAATATGACCAATTTCATACACAAACTGACAAAAAAATTGTTTATAAACAAGACAGGATATAGGTTGGTAACAAACATAGGAGATGACGGCGGTCAAGAAGTTGCACATATACATTTTCATCTTTTAAGTGGTGAAAAATTAAAACAAATATACAAACGATGACAAGATGGTTGATACTGATTTTGTTTGTCTTTCAAGGATTTGCTGTGGCATCTCAAGTTAAGTTTATAAAACACAACGACAAAAATATACCAATAATTTTTGAGCATTTTAAACAACTGCCGATATTTAACTTACAATTAATTTTTAAAAATAGTGGTTATATTCAAGATGGCGATAAACCAGGTCAAACATATATGCTATCAAAACTTCTAAACGAAGGAACAAAAAAAGATGGCACGACAAAATTTGCCAGTAAATTAGAATCAAAAGCCATATCGTTAAGTGTTCACAATGGTTTTGAGACATTTGTTTTAGAGATAAGCTCTTTGATTGAACATAAAAACGAAGCTATAAAACTACTAAATGAACTACTAAAAGATCCAAATATCACAGATAAAACAGTATCGAAGCTTAAAACCCAGCAAATATCCACTTTAAAGCAAAAACAAACCGATTTTGATTATGTATCTTCAGCACAATTAAAATCAACAATGTATAAAAACACAAAACTGTCGTTTGGTAGTTTTGGCGATATAAAAAAGATAAAAACCATAACCAAAGCAGATATAAAAAGCAGATACGAAAACCTGCTAAATATCAACAACCTCATAATAGTAGGTGGAGGAGATATAAGTTTTGAAAACTTACAAAGTCTTATAAAACCAACTATAAGTATATTGAAAGATAAACAAACTACAAAACCATCTTTTATAGATACAAATAAAACCCCTATCAAAAAAATAACTACAAAACCAACAAAGCAAGCATATATTTATTTTGGTTCACCTTTTTATCTCAAACACAACAGCGACCAACTTCATATAGCAAAGGTAGCTTCATTTATATTAGGTGGTAGCGGTTTTGGCAGTAGGCTTATGGAACAAATTCGTGTCAAAAGAGGTTTGGCATATTCTGCATATAGTCATATATCTTTGAATCAAACCCACAGTTCATTTGCAGGATATATGCAAACCGATACAGCAAAGCAAGAGCAAGCAGTGAAGTTGGTCAAAGATATCATAAAAAATTTCACAACAAATGGTGCCACCAGCGATGAATTGGAAAAAGCAAAAAAGTTTCTAATAGGTTCAACACCGCTCAAAACTGAGACATTTAGCCAAAGACAACATAAAGCTTTTGATTTGTATTATAAAGGTTTGCCTCAAAATTATGACAAAACAAGTTTAAATTTGATAAAAAATTTGAAATTAGATGAATTAAATAGTTTTATCAAAAACCACAAAGAGATAAATGAGCTATTTATAAGCATAGTCACAAATGAAAAAAGCAAATAACTTTGAGTGGGATAGGTTTTCAGACCAACCAAAGGTTTTAACCAAAGAGTTCAAACATAATCTAAGGCGAGGTAGCTTGTGGTCACAACTTAAAATGATTTTGAGTTTTTTTTTATTGTCGCCTTTGCTTTTTGTTTTGTCTATATTTATCAAACAAAAAATAAAAAAAAGACCAAAAGATTTTTATGGGTTGTGTGTCAATATGGACAAAGGCGATACACAATACAAACTGGTCGATGATTTAGGTGTAGTATCAATACAAATACGCGTATTTTTAAGAGACATACAAAATATAGATGACTATGTAAAGTTTGCAAATGGTTTTAAAAATAAAAAAATACTAATAAACATAATCCAAGATAGCACACATATAAAAGACAGCGAAAAACTAAAACAAAGTATCACAATAGTATTTAAAAAGTTTCAAAATATAACAAATGAGTTTATGATAGGCAATGCTATAAATCGTATAAAATGGGAATTTGTAACCCCCGATGAGTATTTGAGATTTTATAAAACCATATATGACATAAAAGAGAAAAATTTTTCTTCTATATATCTTGTAGGTTCGTCTGTGATTGATTTTGAGTATCATTGGACTATACGAACATTGTATAATGGTTTCAAAATACGATACGATATAGTGTCGGCACTTTTATACGTAGATAGGCGAGGGGCTCCACAAAATAAACAAATGTTTATATTTAATTTATCAAACAAAATCAAGTTTTTGTGTAGCATTGCGAAGTTTTCAAGAAAAACAAAAAATAACATATATATCACAGAAACAAATTGGCCACTATCAGGCACATCTCCTTGGGCTCCTACAAGTGAGAAGGAGTGTGTAAATATAGATAATTATACTAAATATATGGTTGATTATTTTGATATAAGTTCAAGATACCTTATGATAAAAAAAGTATTTTGGCACCAACTTATAGCTGCTGGTTACGGGCTCGTTGACGATAGAGATGGTAAGCTAATCAAAACAAAAGCATACGATAAATTCAAAGATATGGTAAGTGGTGGTCACGATTAGAGTTGAACTAACGACTTCTACAATGTCAATGTAGCACTCTACCACTGAGTTACGCGACCTGTTTGTGATTTTATCATAAAAAACTTAAAAAAGGAAGAATATGAAAAAACTATTTAAATATCTATCAGGTATATTTGCTGTGTTTGTGTTGTTGATAATAGCAGACATACACATACTTGGCAATTTTTATGATATAGGCGGAGGTGTTTATCGTTCTGGCGAGTTAAACAAATACAACCTAACATATTATGCAAAAAAACACAAATTTAAAACTATAATCAACTTAAACGGTGTCTCAAGTAGAGATATATATAAAAATGAGATAAAAATAGCAAAAGAGTTGAATATCACACATATAAATCATAAACTATCAAATAGAAAATTTTTAGACTACAATCAAACAAAGTATCTCTCAAGTCTCATAAAAGATGCAAAAAAACCTCTTTTGATACATTGTATCGGTGGGGCTGATAGGACATCGTTGGCATCTGCTTTGTATCATTTTGATATTTTAGGCAAAACAAAAAAGCAAGCTAAAAAACAGTTTAGTATAATATACGGGCATGCACCGCTGTTGCGCCCATATGTCAAGGCTATGGGCGATTCATTTGATAATCATGTAAAAAAAAGCAAAGATAAAAACAAATAAAGCACCTTTTAAGGTTATAGCGATATAATGTTTAAAAAGGTGAAAAATGGATTATAAAGCAGAAAAAATAGACAACTCAAACATAAAAATAAGTTGTATCATAAAAAAAAGTCTTTTAGATGAAAAGCTGGACAAATTGGCAAAACAAGCTTCAAAAACTATGAATATACAAGGTTTTAGAAAAGGCAAAATCCCAATAAGCATAGTCAAAAAAACTCACGGCAAAAGATTGCAAGAGGATGCATCAAATGAGTGTATAAGAGAGTTGTATGATATGGTTGTAAAAGGAGAAAAATTAGACAAGGACAAATTAACAAGCGAGCCAACTATTCCAAAATTTGACAAGCTAAAAAATAGCGATATAGACATACAGCTTGATATTCATCTCAAGCCAACTATAGATACAGGCGATTATAAACAATATATACCAGAGCTAAAACCTACAAATGTAGCCACAAAAGATATAGATGAAAGATTAAACAATTTAGCAAACGCAAAAACAAAACCAACAGAGATAAAAACAAAAAGAGAAGTAAAAAACGGCGACTATGTGCTGATTGATTTTGAAGGTTTTAAAGATGGCAAACCATTCGATGGTGGCAAAGCAGACAACTATAGTCTTGAAATTGGAAGTGGTTCTTTTGTTTCGGGATTTGAAGAGCAAATAGTTGGTATGAATTATGATGAAACAAAAGATATAAAAGTCACATTTCCAAAAGAATACCAAGCCAAAGAACTTGCAGGTGCCGATGTGCTGTTTAAAGTTAAGCTAAATAAAATACAAGAGAAAAAAAAGCCAAAATTTGATGACGAATTTGCCAAACAAATATTAACAGGCGACAAGCAAGCTACACTTACTAAACTAAAAGATGATATCCAAGAGCAGATAAAAAGTGAAAATAAAAATAAATATTTTATGGATGAAATTAAGCCAAAATTTATGAAAAATTTGATAGAAAACTACAGTTTTGATGTGCCATTAAATATAGTAAATCAAGAGGTAAACCAGCTCATAAACAAAAAATTAAGTGCTATGAGTGAAGATGAGATAAAAAAACTACAAGAAGATGAAAAGTTTGTAGACAATTTACGAGATGAGTTTAAAATAGATGCTACAAATAGTGTGAGAGTTACATTTTTGATTGATAGTATAGCAAAAAAAGAGAACATAACAGTAACAGATGAGCAAGTCAATCAAACAATATATTATGAAGCGATGATGAGCGGACAAGATGGCAATGAACTTATCAAACAATATGACAAAAAGGGATATATGCCAGCTGTGAAGATATCTATGATAGAGCAAAAACTTTTCACTAAATTATTTGATGAAAAACTGGATGATACAAAATGAGTTATATTCCATATGTAGTTGAACAAACAGGACGCGGTGAGAGAAGCTATGATATATATTCGAGACTTCTTAAAGACAGGATAATTATGCTAAGTGGCGAGATAAACGATCCAGTTGCTTCGACTATAGTAGCGCAGTTGTTGTTTCTTGAAGCTGAAGATCCAGCTAAAGATATATTTTTGTATATCAACTCACCAGGTGGTATCATAACAAGCGGTATGAGCATATACGATACTATGAGCTATATCAAACCAGATATAAATACCATATGCATAGGGCAAGCAGCATCTATGGGTTCATTTCTTTTGTGTAGCGGAACCAAAAACAAAAGATACTCACTACCAAATAGTCGTATCATGATACATCAGCCTTTAGGTGGCGCACAAGGACAAGCAACAGATATACAAATACAAGCAACAGAGATACAACGAATCAAAGACAATCTAAATAAAATATTAGCTAAAAATACAGGACAAAATATCAAAAAAATAGAAAAAGACACAGATAGAGATAATTATATGAGTGCTTTTGAAGCTATGGATTATGGAATTGTAGACAAAGTTATAAGCAAACACGACAAATGATAAAAGATATTTTAATATATCCAAACCCAATTTTAAGACAAAAATCAAAACCAGTTGAAGAGTTTGATGATGTCTTGCACCAACTACTCGATGACTTGAGTGAGACTATGGAACACTATGGAGGTGTTGGTTTAGCTAGTGTGCAAATAGGTGTGCCAAAAGCAGCGTTTATCATAAATATACCAGTCAAAGATGAAAATGATGAAGATATAATAAAAAAAGAGAATCTAATAGAAGTTATAAACCCACAAATCATAAGCCAAGACGGCGAGCAAGTATTTAGTGAGGGTTGTTTGAGCGTGCCAGGATATACTACAGAAATAAAAAGAGCAAAAACTATACAAGTAAAATACCAAGATAGATATGGCAACCATATATCAAAAAAATTTTATGGTTATATGGCAGTAGCATGGCTTCACGAATGCGAACATTTATCTGGACGCATATTTGTAGAAAATCTAAATTTCACCGATAGAAAAAAGTTTGAGAAAAATTGGAAAAAAAAGAAAAAAAAGAAAAAAAATGAAGAAAATAAAAATAAAATATAGCGTCAGCTTATTTTTCTTGCTTATTTTTTTTGTGGGTTGTGCCACAAAAGAGCCGATAAAATCATCTTCGGCTATAGTATTGTTCAAAACAAAAAATATGAATTTTTATGACCAAGGATTTATAAATCATTTTAAATCGCACATAAGTTTACAAGTTTTTGAAGTAGGGCACCAAGTGCTTGAACTTAAAGTCTCACCACAAAGAATATGTCGTTCTACTTTTAAGTGTATGCACTCAAAAGCATTCAACGCAAAATTTTTGCACAAAAGTTATGAAGATGATTTTTTGTATCAACTTTTGAAAAAAAAGAAAATATATCACAAAGACAAAAAAAACAAAATTTTTATAAAGGTTAAATATGTCAAATAAATATGTAGGAGCTCACACAAGTATAAGCGGAGGAGTTGAAAATGCGATATTTGAAGCTATGGATTTAGAAGCAAAAGCTTTTGCTATGTTTACCAAAAACCAAAGACGATGGGATGCAAAACCATTTGATAATAAAACATTAGATACTTGGTTTGATGCTTTGCACAAAAGTGGAATACAGCCAAAACACATATTGCCACACGATAGTTACCTCATAAATTTAGGACACCCAGATGAACAAAAACTAATCAAAAGCCAAATGGCATTTGAAGATGAGTTAAACAGATGTGATATATTAGGACTTGAAAAACTAAATTTTCACCCAGGTAGCCACCTACTCAAAATTCCAAAAAATACACCAAACTACGAAGAGCTTATATATGAAGCCGAGATCAACACTCTCGAAACTATAGCACACTCTATAAACAAAGCCATAAGTAGAACAAAAAATGTCAAAGCAGTGATAGAAAATACGGCAGGACAAGGAAGCAATTTGGGTTATAAATTTGAACACTTGGCATATATCATAGACAAAATAGAAGACAAAAGTCGTATAGGGGTATGTATAGATACTTGTCATATGTTTGTAGCTGGTTATGATATACGAACAAAAGAAGCATATGATAAAACTTGGCAAAAATTTGACACAATCGTAGGCAGAGAATTTTTGATGGGTATGCATATAAATGATAGCAAACCAAAGCTATCAAGCCGTGTAGACAGACACCATAGTTTAGGAGCAGGTGAGATAGGGTGGGATGCATTTGAATATATTATGAATGATAGCAGAATGGATGATATACCACTTGTGTTAGAAACCATAGACAAAACCTTGTGGAAAAATGAGATTAAACATATGTATAAATTGCAAAGATAGTTATGGATATCATGAACGCTCCAGTGCAACTACATATAATAGCTGTATTTTTACTATTTGGTTTGATATGTTTTCATATATACAAACTTAACTTTAGTTCAACTTTTTTGAAAATTCAAAAATCATACAAAATAACTACACCTTTGTTTCATTTTATCAATGCTGTCATAGCATATACAGGTGCTATAGTATCAGCATACAGGCTTGATATAAGCTGGACTGTTATGCTTATGATAATCGTCAGTTTGTTTATAATGATAACAGAGATAAAAAGATACAAAAAACAAAGAGTGATACTCTCAACACAAAAACAGCTTCAAAAGAGTTTCAAAACATATGCTACAAAAATAGCTATATCGCAAATATTATTACTTGTGGTTGCATATATTTTGTTTGTCATTTTTTAAATGCAATTTTTTTATCATCATAAGTCAAAAGATTTGACTATAGATATATATGGCGAACTATTTAAACATATCGTCAAATCAAGACGAGCCAAAATAAGCGATACAATAAAGTTTCGAAATTTTGTTGATGATATGTTGTATAACTACAAGATAGAAACAATAGACAAAAAAACAGCAACCGCACAGTTGGTATCAAGCGAAAAAACCAAACAACAATCACTGCTAAAGTTGCATATAGGGTGGTGTATAACAGACCCAAAAAATATAACACAAACAATATCACAGCTAAATGAACTAAATATTTTCAAGCTTACATTTATATACTGTAAATACTCACAACAAAACTATAAGATAGATATAGATAGATTAAATAAAATACTTATAAATTCAAGCTGTCAGTGTGGCAGAAGTGATATTTTGAAGTTGGAGATCTGTGAAAACTTACAACAGTTTTGTTCTGTATACAAAGATAGTTTTATGTTTAACTTTAGCAAAAACCATATAAAAGATAATAAAACAAACATAAACAATATAGTTGTAGGATGTGAAGGCGGTTTTAGTAGTAGTGAATTAGCATGGTTTAAGCCAGATAAAATAGTAGGTTTAAACAACCCACACATACTCAAAAGCACGACAGCAGTGCTATGCGTAGCATCTCAATTTTAATTTGCATTGATATAACTGTAGCCGATGATTTGCACAATACAGCAGAGGCATCGGCATAATTTATCAAATTTATAGTTGTCAAAATAGTAACCATTTGTTAGACAAAATTGATAAGTATCTAATATTTTGCCAACATCAACTCCACTCCAAGAGGAGTGGTAGATGATATTTGAGCATATATCTTTTTATATTTTCCAGATACCAGTTTCGTTTAGTAGAACTAAAGTTATAGCTATAGGCACTATGTATCGTAAGCTTATCATCCATAGGTTATAAAAAGTAGATCCCATAAGTGGTTCTACTTCATCTCTAACCATATCTTTGTCCATGAAGTATCCTACAAATACAGCTATGACGATGCCACCAAGAGGCATAAGTATTGCTGCGGTCAAGAAATCAAACCAATCAAATAGGTTTTTGCTACCTATTGTAAGTATTGCTCCAAAATCTTTGGTATTTGCCAAAAGTGCCAAGATACCTACAAGATACACTACAAAAGCAGAGCCATATGTAGCTTTCGATTTTGTCATATCCCATCTGTTTTCAAGATACATAACCATAGGCTCAAGTATAGATATAGCTGAAGTCAAACCAGCAAATGCCAACGATATGAAGAAAAATATAGCCATAATACTACCAACAGTTCCCATCTCATAAAACAAAGCAGGAAGAGTGATAAACACAAGTCCAGCACCTTTGCCAGGCTCTGTTCCGCTACTAAATGTGATAGTAAATATAACAATACCAGCTACCAGTGCTATGATAGTATCAAGTGCCACTACACTAAGCGATGCTTTGACTATATTTGTGTCTTCGCCAATAGATGAAGCATAAGTCAATATAACTGCCATACCGATAGACAAAGTGAAAAACGCATGTCCAACTGCTACTATTATAGAACTTGTGTTGAACTTCTCAAAGTTTGGACTAAACAAAAATTCCAAAGACTGACCAAATCCACTCATAGTTGTAGCATATACTAACATAACCACGAGTATAGTCATCATGGCAGGCATCATATATAGATTTACTTTTTCTATACCTCTTTTGACACCTTGCGATATGATAAATGCGATGAGAAACATAGCCAAACTAAAATAAAACAGCTGAGTGCCCCAATTTACTTGAAGCATAGTCATAAATGCTTCTTCTGCTTCTTTCATATTTGTAGGAAGTGCAGTAAGAGCTACCACTATATAGTGAAATATCCAGCCAATAACCACCGAATAAAACGACAATATAAGCATACCTATAAATATAGTAAATCCAGCAGCCTTCCATATGTGCCCACCTTTAGTTGCCAACCCCTCAAATGCCGATACGGTATCGCTGTTTGCTTTTTTTCCTATCAGCACTTCTGCCAAAAATATTGACATACCTATTAACACTACTGTTAGTAGATACACTAACACAAACACGCCGCCACCATTTTCTCCAGTGATATATGGAAACTTCCATATATTGCCAAGTCCTACAGCACTACCAGCAGCTGCGAGTATAAACCCAATGCGACCAAATCTTTCTTTATTTTTTTCTATCATTTTCTTTCCTTTTAAAAACTTATTGAAATTATACATAATTTTTCTTAAACTAAAAAGATTTTAAAACAATTTCTCACTTTTTTGTAAATATTTATGGTGCTATAGTCTTTGAGCTTGATTTTTTATATGTAGATTTATAGGTATTGATTATTGTTTTATTATTATGTTTTTGTAGAGTTTGTTTTATCTTTTATGTTTAAGCTTACATTTGCCAGTGTAGTTAAAGTTAGTTGTCTTTTGTCTTTGTTGGCATATTGCAAGCTTGCTGTGTTTGTGTGTTGTGTGTGGTTTAG
>Ga0164315_10000486_pt1 | contig 27563 bp, 43 predicted proteins | sample GuaBasSedimGuay6_FD_113737 | JGI IMG/M metagenome (GOLD analysis project Ga0164315, IMG submission 113737) | Subseafloor sediment microbial communities from Guaymas Basin, Gulf of California, Mexico - Guay6, Core 4569-2, 0-3 cm | ecosystem: Environmental > Aquatic > Marine > Hydrothermal vents... | reverse complement strand
GGGGAAGTCTAAAAGTTTGCCAAAGCGCGTGTACCTAAATCTAATATCCAAAAAAACTACAAAAAAAAGGTCGACATTCCTGCCGACCTTTTTCCTGGTATTACTTTCCCTTATTTTATGACTTGGACTTTTATCGGTTCACGTTGTCCTCCTCTCTGATTGTGCTCTTTGGGGCGCACCTTCCGATTGTCTGGAATAATGTCAATTGTCAGGTTGTGACCGAATCTCTGCGTGGGCCTTGGTTTGTGTTCAGGTTCGATGATTGGGTTGGACTCGCCAACCAGGACCTTTGTCCACTCTACATCCATGGGATTAACCCGGCTTGGCACCCACCCGCCTATTCTGTATGGCCTTACCAAGAGTTTGTATCCCTGGCTGCAGATATTGTGGAAGAGGTCAGCCGCTTCCATGCAGTTCACATCCGTGGCCTGCTCAAGATGGTCGGACAGTTGCAGCACTACCAGGTTATCATCAGCACACCAAATATCTGCAATCATGTGCATTTGATATTGAGGCAGTGCCAGCACACATCCGAACATTATGATTCGTGCCAGCACTGCTCTCATGGCGTTACTCCTCAAACTGGATGAGTGTGTAGCTTTCTCTGCCTTCGTACATGCGCTTCTGGGCGATAGCTCGGATCTTGTCACCCTGCATCTTCTCTGCAGCAGGGGCAGCCAGTGGACCAAAGCCCATGACAGGCAGTATCACCGAGTATGTGGATCCGCCGAGCTCCCGTTCGAAAGTTACCAATAGCCTGGTGAAAGGCTCACCATTACTGGTCGTTTTGGCGATAACGTCCGTAACCGTGCCGGTGATGATCACCTCTGCACCGAGGGTGATGGCAGCGGAGCCCATAACAGTCAACATTGCGATAAGTGCGACAATTCCCAAGAATTTTTTGCTGATCTTCATAATTTCCTCCGTTTTTGGTTGATTTGTGCAAGTTTGGTAGTTTGGTTAGAAGATTGTGGGCCGCAGCCAGGACTGAATCCTGGCTGCAGCCAATTACCATGTAGACGGCCTATGCACCGGGTACTGGCGCATCGTCTGCAAATTTCTTGAGCAGCTTTTTGGCCTCTGCACCTTCAAACGCGTGCACGACAATTTCGAAATTTTCGATCGTTTCGCCTTCATCTCCCAGGAAGCTGTTCTCACGCAGCCGGCCCTTGGCGAATTTGAACTTGGAGACACCCTTCTGGACCAGGGCGTTGGCTACCCGGGCAACCGAGCCGAAACATACTGCACGGTTCCAGGGCCGCGGGGTGCTGATGTCGTCCGCGCCGTCTACCATGTGGCGTGGAATAACCGCGAAATCAGTCTGAGTGTTGCCGGTACCTGCCGCGTAGAACTGGAATTGCTTTTGGGTCTGCATCGATACGAGTTCCATTGTATTTTCCTTTCTTTTGGATAATTTTTTGGCGTTATTGCCGTGGTTTGTGTTCTCAGCACTTATGTTTACCGTTTTCACCTCCTTTGCCATAAATCCATTGTGCCAAAAAAACATTATTCACATTAAGATAACAAAAATTAAGGGCGCTGAGGATCCGCCTGTGTACACTTAGAATTTGAGTTCAAAATCCTTCGGCCGACGTGTATACGGAACCGCCGACGACTGGATACAGGATCTTGCTAACTTTTCCCTGAGAACCCTGGGCAAACACCAACGCATCCAGCAACCAAGTTGCTTGTCGTACAGGTGACATGAATGACAATACAAGTATGGATCGGTTTTTGGCGCTATTCTACACTTTGTTGCTTTGTTTTTTGGCGTTATACTGCGAATTTTCACTAATTCCATGAAATTTGCCCTCCTTTTGACCATAAATATGATTCAAAAGTGAATAACCAGATTATAGGGCACTGAGTAACCTGCAATTTTGGAATGTGGTTTTTTTTTGAGGAGGATTATACTGAAGTGTTGAGAAGTATTTATAGGTATTTGGAGTTTAGTGCCTTGTGCCGTTGTGTCTTGTGGTCTTAATAGCCTACCTGAAATGTGAGTCCGGAACGGACCATCACGCCCCCTGCCCTGTCGCCCCCAGTAGCCGAAATTCCGAGATTTGAGTGCGAAGCACCGTTAAGCCCCCTGCCCTGTCGCCCCCAGTAGCCAAGGCTCAGAGAAGCAAAGTCGAAAAACAACGAAAATCGGCGGAATTCGAAGTAAATCCGCGATTATGAATAAAAAACGCGTCGTAACTTGGGGTTTCTTGGCAAAATCCTGGCGATTTCTAAAATCCGTGGTTTAATGTAGTATTATCTGGGGTTATGAAGATCTGTGTATGTATAACTTAAAGTTATATTATTATGTAGCTTTATGGATTGTTGGATTGCACATATGGGCATCTATCATAAATAACATGGTTTTGGGAAAGCCATTTGAATGCATTCATCATAGTATTTTCAAAACTTACTTTTGCAGCTCTGCTTGTTTTAAATTTGTGAGGAGATTCTACTATGACCGTTTTATTATTGTTGGAATATAGATGCCATGTCCATTGATGAGGGGAATGTTCTTTAACAATGAGTTTATAAGTTTCACCTTTTGGAATACCCATAAAAGTTCCCGGAAGAGTTTTATCCACAATACCGGCCGGGTTGGTATGTGGCTCTCCCGGGTCCTAACCTAATTTTTAAATACAGTTGTGTGGGTTCTTTGGAATTGCCTAATAACACCATTCATCATATTAAGAAACGCTGTTTTCGCAGCTGATTTTGATGCATAATGATAGTCTGCTCTGGCCAAACATCTGGTGCTATACATTAATTTCCATCTCCATCTGCCTGATGCTGGTAATTGGTATAATTCAACTTTGAACATCTTCTCCTCCTTAAACACGTAGAGCCCGATCGGGGCTGCTTGTCCGAAACGGGCTCTTGGCGCGAAAAGAAGAAAAAGATCGTGGCAGTGAGAGGACCGCAACGAATATCTTTTCTATACCCGTTTTTTTATTATAATGCAAGACCTTTATTCATAATCTCTTTGGCATCGTCCTCATTATATGCAACGCCAGTCATTGCACCGAAGCTTTCCCATATTCGTAATCGTTCTTTTTGTAAGGGTGTGCACGTATTACCCAGTGCCTTTACTTCGATTTCGAGACGTTTCCCGCGATAGCATCCAGTAATATCCGGCTCACCTTTCCTTGTCGGACCGGCCAACCTTTTCTTTGCATAACAACCGGGAATAGAATTGAGATATTTTAGGATCCCTTTTGTGATGGATTTTTCAGATCTTTTAGGCATCATTATTTTCCTTTATTCTGGTTTTAAGATCGTTTACCTTTTCTTGGGCTTTGGAAAGTTTTTCTGATAGTATAATTCTGCGGCCATTGATAGCTTCCTTATGCTTGCATTTTTCAATTTTGTTGCATTTTTCGCATGATCCGCAATATCTTAAAGGTGACCAGCATCCTTCTCCAAGGGCTGAAGAATTGATAATTACGATTTTAGCCATCCTGGAGCTCTTCCATTTTGTTTCTTTTAGATTTGTCCCAGGCCTGGATCAGATCTATAACATCTGTGACAAGATCTTCTGTCCAGATAAGAGCTTTTGTTTTTCGGCTACGGGTTTTCCAGAAAAACCAATCATTAATAAAAAGCCTAAGGGCTTGTTCGTTATCCGGATCATCCGTTTTGGGCTGCAAGATCGTGTCTTCGACCATTTGAAAGTTCCTCCTCTATTCTATAAAACAGTTCCCTGGTTGCAGTTATGTCGCTCATTGGATTGTGTGCGTTTAGTTCGATTTTGAAATGATTACACATAGTTTCCAACTTAAAATTCGGGAGCTGAAGCTCATTCATTACCATATACCGGCCTATTGAACTCCATACATCAATCGGGCAATTGAAGCACCAACTGCCGATCCCGAATTTATCGCCTGCCCGGGTAAATGCCTCTCTTATGAATCCTAAATCAAACAGAATATTATATCCAGCCGCTATAAATTTATCTTTAGGATCGAATTTATTGACGTAGCTCTTCATTTTTTGCTTAAATTTGATGATACCGAATTGAAGCTCTGGAAAACTGTCAATTTCTTCTTCAGTTCGACCATTTATTTCAAGTGCGCGTGGTTCGATCTTTGCACCATCATGCGGTTTAAACTGGATAGTGAATTCACTGGCAATACTGCCGTTTATATCTATGATTACTGCGAGCTCAATGATTGCATTCCGGTTACTATAGAGTCCGGTAGTTTCCGTGTCGATCCATATGATTTTTCCCATCTTTTGGCGATATCCTCATAATGCAGCCTTTTGTTCTGTGCCTCCCATGTTTTATATTTTGATTTATTGGATAATGGTTTGATCCGTTCCCATAGATTAAGTGGACAACCTTCTTTAAGGATAATGGGTCCTTCTTTTTTTTCGCATATCATCCTTGGCGGGTCTTGTTTAATTTTCAGATGTCTACATTTCTTACCATGAAAACATGTGTGCACATAATTTTCAGGGTCCTCTCTCAACTTTTTCTTGTTTTCTTTATCTTTTTCTTTCGCAATGTCCTGAACATATTTCTCAGATAATTGTACCTCCCCGTTTTCTGTTATATCAAGTTTTATTGGTCCGACCATTGTTTTATCCTTGTATCTTTATACATTTAAATTTCCCATAACCGTAATAACAATCGATAGCTATTTCATTGCACCTTCCACCATCTATCACTTCTTTAGGAGAATGCAATCGGGAATGGGAACAACTTTTTCGTCTACAAGAGATCATGCCAGCGCATATATATTTTTCATCATCTGGTTTTGTCATGGTACTGTTCTTAGAAGTGATTTCGCCGTTTTGACAGCCTCTTTTTTGTCAATCTTTTCCCAGTTTTTTCGTAGTTTAGATCCTTCGATATAGCCTTCCAGACATACCTTAGGATTTCGTTGAGGGTTTCCGAATGTTCCGATTTTCATTAAGAATTTGATTTCATCACTGGTTCTCCAGGACATTTCCTTCTCCTATTTGATTTTAATAAATAAAGTCTTAAAATGATAATGTTCGATTGCATTGAAGCATTTAACCTAAATCCATATGAAGTACCGATTGGTTACTTTTTCTACGTCGACTTGCAAGTGGGCTCATAAGGATTAGCTCTTCTTTTGCTCGAGTCATGCCTACATAAAATAAACGCTTGAGAGCATCTTCTGCTGATGTGTCTGCACATTTTTGTCTCTCGATTTCTGCTGCCATTGAAATATCTGGGTATAGATAGACGATGTCTGCTTCACCGCCTTTAACACTATGAATAGTTCCAATTGTGGTGAGTGGTATATCTTTAAGAATTTTTATATCTTGGTATTTATTATATATTTCTATAGGAAATGTCAAGGGGCCTTGCTTTTTAGTTTGAACTGAATTCATAAACCAATCGATATCTCGATCCAATGCTCGTTCTACAGCATTATCTGTGAGCGCTAATCCAATAGCTTCACGGCATGAATATAAACCTGGCTTGTTTTCTTCCATCATTTTTTGGAGCTTTATCAACACTTTTTTGCCTATTTTGTATTTTAGACCGTTTTCACCCACTTTTAGGCTTTTTGCCCACATCAAAAAATGAGGGACATTCCAGAAATTATCATCAATTCCTGTAGTTAAAAAAGAATATAAGAGATCTCGGGGACTTACGCGTTTATGTCCACCGGCTGCTAAAGGATTCCAATCTCCTCGTGTTTTCCTGTATTTATTCCCGAATGGTATCTTCCGATCGATTAAGCCTTTTCTTATTACTGCTAACATATAAGAACAAGAAGTAAGAACCATACAACTTTTACCTTTTTGAATATTTAATTCTATATCATCGAAAATGGCATCTGGTCGTGTAAAGATTTCAGGCAGACTGGTCAGCTTGCCGGTCACTGGCGATCCTTTTTCCATGCGAGGCTTATATATCTTAGGTTCTCGTATCTTCACCTGTTCTATTAGCCACATAGCCCTCTCCAGGACAGCCGCTGGGACCCTGTAGGATTGGTCTAAAACCTTTTTCTGTGACTTTGGTATGTTTGGATCGAGAAATGCCTCAGGGTTAGCTCCTGTAAAGCTATATATGGTTTGATCGTCATCTCCAACCAGCATATATTGGTCCATTTCTTTTCCCCACTGCCTGATCAAAGCTAATTGCAATGGTGTTAGGTCCTGCGCTTCATCCACAAACATCATTTTTGCCTCTCCTGGAGGCGGTAGGTGCGCTTTTAGGGTTTCTTCTATGAGATCGGTAAAATCCATATAAGAGTTTGCATATTTGAACATTTTCCATTTGTCATAGAAATCTTTTAGAGCTGGAGGCCACATACTTTCGTCTATCATCTTGCTTCTATAAATATTAAGCTTTCCCAGGAGGTCATCCCCAAGATTCCCTCCCTCGGTGTCCACTCCGCCCCCTTCATCTAAGTTAGATGTTTTTGCTCCGGTTATCAGTAACTTAGGAAATTCTGCATTCCATTGATCGATGTGTTTTACTGTAAGCCCAGGGAACCCAAGGCCTCTATAACACAAGGAATGCATTGTTCCTACACAGTTGGAGTCGACCTCGATGCCTCTTCCGCTTATCTCTTTTGCTGCAGCTCGTGTAAAGCTCGTCACTACAACGCCATTCCGTCCGAACCTTTCTACAGCTTTCGGGATTGACACAGTAGCCAGCCTGGTGGTCTTTCCTGTCCCGGGAGGTCCGAACATTTGAAATTCTTTTCCTTTTCCCAAATTTCCTCACTTTCATTATATGTAAGAAGTTTACTTCTTTTTTTTTCTCTCGCGCGCGATTAACGCCCTAACTTTTTTTCTCCTATATAGTAGTTAAGCAGGAGTTGACTGTGGATATCCTTGAAATCCGCAGTGGCTGGGGGTGGCGATTGAAAAAAGCTTGTAAGGACCTGAAATTACAGGCTAGTGGCTTTTGCGATGGACACCTGTAAGGACCTGTGTTTATTATATTTTTTGCATAAAGTGGCGGGGATGGCAGGGGGTTTCATTTTCTTTTTTATTTTTTGTAATATTTCCCTTATACACCCGCCACTCAACTCTATTTTTACCCCCCTAACCTACTGATTTCTCTTATCTTTTTCAAACGGCCCATGCGATTTGACCCCCCGCCACTTGGGGGTTTTTGGCCGCCACTTGAACACTTTTGAACACCTTTTTGGCACTGAATCTCATTCAGTGAAGACTCTTCAGTTTTTGCTATGGCATTCATTCCAGAGCCACAATGTGGTAACACTTTTAGGTGTTACTCCGAACAACTACCGCTGGAATGTTAAATTCCGCTCTCGGGACTATCAGACAAAACCCGCGGACCCAGTGTTTACTGGGCCTCGCAGCGGAGTTATTTAAAAAACCTACAAACAATATACAAATATTTATTTCAAAAAACAATAAATAAGAGACAAAATCCTAAAAACTTGTTTCGTTAAACTCACTATCCATAGGTCCTTCAGAGGTTTTGTGACTACTCACCTCAGCAAACCCGCGTCAACCGCGGCTCTCCCGAGCTTCGCCCGCAAACTCACTATCCATAGGTCCTTCAGGCATTTTCCTCTCAAAAAGATGTTGCCCTAAAAAATCAAACCCCAGGTTTTACTGGACTTCGCAGCGATATTTCTAAAATATCCTCAAAAAACAAATTTATGGAAAAAAGAAGATTATAAAAATTTTTTACTTGACACCGCAAACCCGGTATTAAGAGGTCCTTCAGCGATTTGACTTTTTCAACTTCAGGAAAACCTTGTTTTGCATGGGTTATAGCGTTTTTATTTTTTTAAAGTCTTTATCCATAGGTCCTTTAATGGTTTTGCTTCATCGATCTTTGAAAGCCAGTGCCCGTAAGCCCCACAGCGCTCCTCTCTCGCAAGACCTTTATCCATAGGTCCTTTAGTATTTTTGTCTTAACCAATATTGCCCTTGAGAACTTTAATTGGAAAATCTATGTCTTGGCGCATTCTTAATATTATTTTCAGGGTGTCGGTTTTCTTTTTGTCGATATTTTCGAGTGTAATGTGTCCGTTACCATGATGATCGAGACATAGTCTGCAGCTTGTGTAGGTCGGTAAACTTTTTTTTCTGTCGTCTGAGTCCCAGCCGATGATAAATCCTCAGTGTTTACAGACTGATAGATAATGAGGTCTGTCTGCATAGAAGATGGTTCTTGCTTTAACCCTGTCTACCAGCTGAGACATGGTTGGTTTAATTATTTTCATTGGTTTATTTATCAAGATATTCGTTAATCTCACATGAGTTGGATTTAGGCATATATCTCCGGACATTTTCGGAGACCGAGATTTTGTCGTCTGAATATTCTCGTTGATACAGGTTGGCAGCTTCACGGCCTGGCATTCGACAGTGAAGCTGAGTGGGTAACGCATATCTCCAGTCTGGTCGATCGATCCTGGCAGCTATGCAATTCGCTCGTGATATAATGGCATAACCCTGGGCTGCCAGGCGTAAGGCGGTGCTTACCCCGCCGTTGAACTCGCGGCGCCTCAAAGTATTGACAACCTGAATTTTAGCCCAGCTTAATTTTTTTGATGGCATTTTGTCAATGATATCAGTGATATTTCTTGTGGGGTAGTTAGTGTCACGATACATCCTGATGAATACATCTTTTTCTTTATCCGTGCAATAACAAAGGAGCTGTTTGATTGTTTCGCGTTTGTTTTTTAAGTGTAATTTGTGTCGAGGTTTGATTCCCATTGCCAAAGATTAACTCGTTATATCCAGGGCTTCGAGAACTTTAGGATCATTGCTTAAAATGATGTTTTTGTATTTGTGGGTCCAGTCTATAAATTCTGTGGTTTGGAGTATATCTGGTTTGCTGAGTATATATTTTTTCACACGTCGTATCTGGGTATATATATCTATTTTTTTGAGGGATTCAAAGAACACTTTCGGGTCATTGTTATATGCAATCTGAATGAGATCGAGTTCAAACCCAATGTCACGAATTCCCGATTCAAAGTCGGTACCTTGACCAGTCCATACCGCACCGATGTTTTCAAGTGCCTGCTGCAGTATTTGGTCCAGGTCTTGATTGAGGGGGCCTGGGTATGAGATGCTGATGTGGATGGCTTTGTCCATGAGATTATACCTTTCTTGTGCTTAAGGTTATTCTTTCTATTATTGTCGTTACTTCAACAACAACAATTTCTTCGCCTATACATTTATGATCCTTTCGTCGGGCTATCACAGTTCGGGTGGCACAATCCTCTGCAAGTTCCTTTGTTTTCCATGATGATAATTGGTCATCATGATGATCGTTTCTTCTAACACAAACTTTATATGAAATTGCCATGCTATTCAACATCCTCTAATTTTATATAGCCGGCAATACACAGGATCGCATAAAAATCGTCGGCTTTGTTTTTGAGCATGTCGTTTTCCTGGCATGCTTCTTTCTTTGCCAAAATCACGGCTTCCTGTGAGGTAGCTGCCCGGAGATATGTGAAATATGTTTCATATGGCCAGTCTTGAGACATATAATCAGGATACATTAATAAAATGCTGTATTTTTTCATAACCTCTCCTTTAGAAAATGGCGAACCCCTAAGGAATCGAACCTTACACATCGAGGTTTGGAGCCTCAATCGCCAGCCTTGGAACATAGGGGCTCTTTTTTTGTAGTGAGATGTTTGAAATGAAAATTAAATCTTTCTTTTGAGAGTGGATACGGAACTATTTTTCCGTCAGGTTTTTTATTGATTAACCTGGGTACAGTAACGGTAAGCCCATGGATAGTTGAAACATAAACCAAGGTTGTGCAGGGCCAGATATGTCCATGCATTCCATAATAGAAATGTTTGGTACAAATCGCATAATCAGTCATCCTTCTGCCGCCACCGATAAAACACGGGTAATTGAGGTTCATCGACCACGATGAGTTCGTCACAATTTGCAACGTCGAATGTTTGATAATATGTTCTGACCGGCCGGAAACTGGTCAGCTCGATTTCAATGCGATAGAGCTCGATGATTATACCAATCAAGGCCAGGGCTATGGTCGATAATATAATGGCTATGAGAATCTTCATTCGTTTAGCTTTGACTTGGCCATGATGGCAGCCCGGAGTTTCTTTTCATCATTTTCAAAATATATGAGGTTTTTATTTTCGTCATGGTGCATGTCAAACCCGTGATTGAGATCTTTGACGAAGTTTATATTGACGGCTTCTCCGAATTCGGTATTGATGATGAAGATAGTTCGGTCTAAATCCTGGCTGGGATTGATCCAGACTGGTAATTTTTCTTTGATTTTTTTTCTTAGCTGAAGAACCTTGCGCCACTTGGGATATTCCGCTTTAATTTTCTTGTCATGGTATATAGCAATGTGAGTTTTCTTGCAAACCAAAACTTTATACCAACCATTGGGGATTCGGATATCAAGATGGTATGCATGGATCCTGGCACCATCTGTTCCAAGTATATTGGGTCCGTCAACATAAAGCAGGTGTACGTGTGGGCGAGGGTCGTTGCGATCTTTTGACAGGGCTTTAGCGCAAAAGAAAATCCCCTGCAGATCAGGATCTAACCGGGCGTATTTTCCAAGACCTTGTTGTTCGTATTCGTAAAGCATTATTATCTCCTTATTTTCCCTTACTGTTATTGCAGCGATTCAGGCCTGACCATCTCGGTAATGGTGGCTTTGACCATGTCTTTGTAGAAGACGTTATAGCTTACAGATTTTATTATCCAATAACATCCGTAGATGAAGAATATCATACTGACAAGGATTGCCACGGTGAGTATGACTGTCTTAATGCCGTTTTTTTCTTTTTTCTTATTCATTATAGCTCCTTTAATAGTTGGTGAGAAGAACGCCTTGATTACATCTTAGCTCTGGTCCCACTTTCTTCTGGAAGAAGGCTACTGATAGGAACGTCGAAGATATGCTGGTATCTTTTGACGGTTGCTTTAAGTTTTATGACTTGGGCGTCTTTCTTTTTAAGTTCCTTGTGCAGCAACCTGATTTTTTCATTTGCTCTTGTCAGCTCGGCTTCCAGGAATGCCACAGATCTTTTCTTGGGTTTTATGTTTCGGGGTCTTGCATGTTGTAAAATGATTTTACTTATTTGAGATCTTGTTGTTTTCGGGGTGATTTTCTTAAAAACCTTGGGTGTTTCGAGCGGGCCACATGTATCTAACGCTTTTATTACTATCTTGGGTCCATATTGCAGTGATTCTTTTTCGAAAGCCACGAAAGCCTTACGTTCCTGCAAAAATGTTGTATACCGAATCATGAATTTGTCATAAAGGTAAACACTGAACGATTCTTTTTTGTATATCGGATTTGTTTTGTATTCTTTGGACATTTCTATCCATGCAAGGATTTCGATGAGCTTTTTTCTATTAGCGTAGCTGGCGTTGAGGCAGGCATGCGCTTGTGTTTCAAGATCTTTCAGATTGAATTTCCCGTATATTTTTTCTATGTCAACATATGTTTTCATGGTTTGTCCTTTCTTATAATGAGTCCGCATTTTTTTTGTGGGTTTAAATATTGGGATGGCTCGTACATACAAAATGGTGTTAACTTTGTTGCTGACTCGCAGTATTTAACTGATTTTAATGGCTACCCTGGCTTGTATCCGGCTGCTGAAATTAAACATTCGATTGGCTCGCAAGGTGATAATGGATTTAATTTCCGATCTGGCTTGTAATTTACGAGTGATTTTAAATTGCAGGTTGACTCATAGCCGTTATTTGATTTTTACATTATGAATGATTCATAATTAAACAGTGAGTTTAACGGTGTTTCTGATTCGCATGCAACCGCTGATATTAATTGTGCTGATGGCTCGCAAAACGTCTGTGATTTTTAACGTTCGATCTGGCTCATACGCTCCTCATGGTTTTTAGCTCGACGGTGATTCATACGGTCTTCATGGTTTTGACAGCGCGGATGATTTGTATTTGATATGCAATTTTAATAGCTATCCTGACTCATATAGTGCCATTGGATTAAATATAGAAAATGATTTGTACTGAGTCAATGGGTTTAACTTTCCATCTGACTTGCAGTTTTTGCTTGAGTTATAGCTTTATGTTGGCTTGCACATAACCGGCGGATTTAATTGCACTCATGACTTGTAATAAAATATTGATTTTAAGGCAATATCTGACTCGTATCTAAAATCTGGGTTTAAATGTACCAGTGGCTTATGCCGCTTTCGCTATTTTTATCTCTTCGAAATAATACGGAGGGATAATTCCAGTGTGGTTTCCGATTACGCTGATGTATGGCGCAGTAACTTCTTTGCCGTCCAATGTTCGCGCGACCTGCCAGAAGTGCGATGTGAATAATTTACTGGTCTCATGCTCTGCCATGGATTGCCGATGTTTAGGTGTAGTGTCAGGGTGGGTCTTCAGCCTTTTCTTTTTTCTTTCGAGAAGATAAGCCTTGTAGGGGTGGCTATCGATTTGACGATTAATTTGCTGACCGAATTGCCAACAGATCGTTCTGCCTTTGGGAGACCAGTCACATTGGACGCCTTTTGCCATCTTTGGTTTTATGCCGTCCACGGTATGAAGCCCTAAGAATTTCCACCACTTGGAGATATTGGCGAAATCTCTATCTTCAATCCTGAATTTCAGGACGCCGCCTCTTTTGGAAACGGTCTGGCAGGCCGGACATTTAAATTCTTCGAGATCCGTTCCGCATTTTTTACAGATTGCGATGGATTTGAAATAATACATATACAGCAGGTTACCGCCGATGAAGGGTCCTACGCCGTTGATGTTTTCCAGCCATTCTGTCCACAGCGGATAGATTTCGAGCTCTTTTTTTATGCGTCTGGATAGTTTGCCTTTCAGACTTTTCATAATCTGAACTTCATCATGATATTTTGGATCGGCGCCTGCCATGATGGATGCCAGCCTGTTCTTGGTTGACACTAACGTTTTGTTTGCCGCGTCGTAAGTTTTCAGATAATAATTCAATACTTGTGCTGCATGCATTTTGTTCCTCCTCTTGCTGATGGTTTTTGTAAAGTTTACGTAGGTTTAATGATTGATATGACTCATACTTTACATGTGGTTTAAAATTTTCTGTTGATTCGTACTGACTATATGGTTTTAAATTTCTTGCTGGCTTATATGATCATTATGGAGATAACAGTTGTGATGATTCATATTTTTCAGCTGGGTTTAACGTTCTGGGTGATTTGTATTGTATGAATTGGTTGGACATTGGTGATGACTCATAGTGTAAATTTGAATTTAACGTTTTCTTTGATTCGCGTACTGCAGGTCTGGATTTAATCTGGTCTTTGATTTATTACGTATTGGAGCGGTGACCAGGATTTGAACCTGGAACCTCACGCCGGGAAGGCGTGTTCTCTGCCGTTGAGTTATCACCGCTGGCTACTGCTGTTTTTATCAAATGATCCTTTTTTACGATACCAGTTGAAGGCGTACCTCGTATCTGTGGTCTGTGGCGGTAAATCGTACGCCGTTTAATTTTGGCATTATTTTCCTTTCATATTTAAATATTCATCCTGTGTATTATAATCCGGATCAAAGATGGGTTTGCCGTTTGTTGCCAGTATCTTGCCTTTACATTGAGAACATTGGTACATATCTCCAGGGTAGACATGTCCATGGCCGAAGTTGGCGCCAACGCCGTTATTCAGACATCTCATTTCTTTTTGGCATTTTACGCAGATATACATTATATTTCCATATGATTTCGCAGGCTTTCATGGATTCTTATATCGTAAGAGTCATCATTAACATCTTGAAGAAGAGTTCCTCGTTTATATATTTTTAGGATTTTAAATGCAGATGTTATTTCTTTTAATGAGAGATATATTCTGCCTTCCATTTCATTTTCAATATATGAATTTGTCCAGATTATGAAAGGGTTTATGGCATGATATGTGCTTTTCTGTCCAAGAAATATCTTAAGCAGGTTTATATCTTTTAATTCTTTAAAGATGTCGTTTATTAATGGCGGATACTCAAATTTTATCGGCCTTATATTCATGACTGTAAAACAATCACCTGCTTTTATTTCGTTGAATTTAGTCATTCCCAAAATTTTGTAAAATACTGATTTTTTATAGGGTCGGGTTCTAACTAAACATCCAGGAATTTTTGTTCGAGATCACAAACCTTGCGTGCTTGGACCTGAGTAAATAATTGGGCCTTGGTTTCAGGGACAGGGTGCCCACATGATTCGATAGTATCGATGGCTGCCTGGGTTACAATGGGCAGTGTGTGAGTTTTGTCCTTGCGTTCCAGAATCTGGTGCATGGCACGGCTGAACGATTTATCCATGCCGAATTTTAAATCGAATTTATCTCGAGGGTCACAACAGGCAAGACCGCTTGCAAGTTTTGGGCCTTTTTTAATAAGGCATTCAACGATGACGTCTTGACCTTTTCTTGGTCCCTTTTTTGCTTGATGTACACGATGGATAATCAGCATTATTTCTCCTTTTAAAGTTTTCGCTTGTCTTTCATGGTTTTTCTTTTTCGGACCTTGACCGATCCGACGTGGAAATGCCCTCAGAATTTACATTGGTATGCAGTATATATTTTGCCGCGGGATTTATGCCGCTTCATTTGAACAGAGTCGTTTTTTGCGTGTTGATAGGTTAGATATTTCTTTTTTCCGCAGCAGGCAACTTCATTAGTTTGATATTTCCATGGGTCCTGCGTAAAGTTTTTTTTCATTTATCATGAAACGCTCCTTTCTTAACTGTAATAAAGGGATCGTGGTTTAAGTTTTAGTTTCGGACCTGGGGATTTCATTTTTATCTCGGCGTCCATGAACTTGATAAAGGCTTTGTCAAATTTATTTTTCCCGCGATTAATTTTAGACCATTTGTTTCTTATGAGTTTGTATTCTTTGAATATTCGGTAAGAACCTTTACCATAATTCCAACTGTATAGATCGCAGACCATTACAAGGAAGATGCTTACTACTGTTATGGTTCTATTGGAAGGCCTTAGATAAGAATTGTATGGAAGAGAGTCCATAAGAATATCAATTAAAGCTTCAAGCTCATACATGAAAATTGTTTTTGATTTTTGTTCTTCGTAATATTTGTATTCTTTTTTGGCTTTCTTGGCTTTTTTAATGCGTCTGTTAATCATGGCCTGAGCCATCTTCGGATCATACCGGAGATGGTGGTGTTTATCCACAACTCCACCATATTTAAGAATTTCTTCATCATATTCATAGTATGGTATTGCTTTTATTTTACCGCCGTATTCTTTTGCCAACTGAACCGCATGCTCTGCCCCGTTTTCTATTGGTTCAGGTAGGCTGTCTTTAAGATAAGAGATATCATAAGGGCTTATAAAAGTCAGTCCGGGTATAGCTCCTAACATTTGATCGATCTTTAGCCTGGCTTCGTCTTTATCTTCGGCATATATGAGATCATCCGGAGCAGCATTCATGATGGTGTCGTAGTCTTCTGTCTCATGCCAGGAAATTTCTGTTTCTTGCCGAGGGGAGCTTGAGTTATAATTTGTGACGATTTCTGATTTTTTAATCCAGGGCATGCTATATACCTAAGAGTTTCAATGTTGAACTGATATCAGAACCGTTGATCAGGGTATCCAGGAATTCTCTCCCGCCGGCTGTTTTCCCGATTTGATTTTCGACCACCTTGGCACGCATTTGTCGTTCAAGCGCCGGGATATCAGAGAGTTTACGCTTAATGTCGAGCGCCTCGGTTTTCAGGTCGCTGAGACCGTGATAAGCTGCGTCTATTTTTTTGGAAAGGTCTTTTTGTTCCTTTGTTTCCGGTGTTTCAACCGTGGCAAGCCTTGCTGTTGAGCTTCCGATAAAAGAAAGAGTGGTAACGTTCATGTTTTGTTTTTTGGAATTGGAACGTAAGCATGTAGAGATATTGAGCTCTGCTTTTTTATTGACCTTTTTGAGAGCTTTCAGGATTTCCGGGTAAACCTTATGTATAGGTGAAGAGATATTGTCAAATGTTTTTTCATGTTTGGCGATAAGTTTTTCATGCACGGCTTCCAGCTTGCTGATTGATTCTTTAATCTTGAGAATCCTTTCCCGCATCATTGTTTCGCCTTTGGCTACGGCAACTGTTACCAGATCATTTTCATTGAATTTCGCGTTTGTTTCTACTTGAAACACCTGCACTTCATTTTTTGTTTTAGACATTCTTTTCTCCTTTGCTGTTGTTCTTTTTGGGCTTTTGATTAGAATTAACCATGCTATCAGGGATAGTGTTTTTTATGTCGGCTGCATCTTCGAAAAAGGCACCGCATTTAAAACATCTGGTTTTCATTGTCGGTATGATCTCGTCTTTGCCTGATTTATTCAGAAATTTAGGTTGGAGTTTCATTCGGAAGGTGTTGATCCATTCCACACTTTTGCATTTTTTGCACGGAATGTTGCTGAGGGCTGCTGGATTAACCATGTTGTATCCTTTTTTTATATTGTTTGAGTTTATTTTCGAGAGCTATATTTTGGGCTTTGAGTTCTTTGAGTTGTTGATCCATTTTAGCATATTCTTTGTCTATGTAAGCCTTGGCTGCATCGGAGCCTTTAACTGCAGCTATACATACAACCCAGGTTGTAACCTGAGCTGTTTTGATTGTAGCAAAGGTCGGTGCTAAGAATTTTAGAACTCTATAGTATGCTATTTTAATGTTTGAAATGGATACTTTGAGTTTTAAAATTGATATTCTTGTATGATATTTGATTCTATCCAATGCCGGTTTCCTTTATTTTTTTGATCGAAGGATATCTCATCAGTTCATTGCGGTATTTCATGTCAACGGGCACGAACCTGAGAGCTCTAAGTTGATTGAATATCATTTTCCATTTGATTTTTTTAACCATCTGGTTGATATGTTGTTTGCTTTCAGCTTCAACGGTAAAGGGCACGAGAACGTCGACTTTATAGAGGGGCATTAAGATAATCCTTGTAATATTGTGGGTATCTGCCTGCGAGCATATGACAGACTTTAGTTGGTGAAATGTTGCAACGATGAGCTATTTGAGAAGTAGTACAGGAAGTTTCATTGTATAAAAGATAAACTTTCTTAAGAAGCTCAGCATATTTTTCTCCACGATTTATTCTGGCTTGGTATTTATCATTATCTTTCATTTTTGCTTGACTGTTTTTGGATTTGGAGATGCTTGAGTTCGGTGAGGACCGGTCGAATGTATTCATCGATTATCTCGTTGATTGACATGTCCAGCATTTTATTTTCAGGTAGGAAACGTATGTCTCTATGCCCATCTATAGTCAGGACGTTTTGAGTGCGCTCACCGGCTTCTGAGGGATCTGAGGCCAACTCATATTCTTCTAAAATTGTATTGATTTTATAAAGCCAATTATTGATATCATCAGCGAGGGCAGAATCGGTGTTTGTGATAGATGTTGCGTATTCAAGCAGGGCATCTCGGGAAGCTTGGCCGTGGGCATCGATTTTTGTGGGAGAAAGCACGAAATATTTCATAAATAATGCGCTCATGTTTTTCCTTTGTTAAATCTTAAGATTGTTCTGAATCTTATAGTGAGTTCAGGATCTTCTTCAAATTGTATCTGGTTATATTCTCTTTTTTATAGTTAATGGGACAAAGGTCCTTGACAGTTTGATGTGCACCCCATGGTAATTCACAATGTTTACAAATACGGGTATATTCTTCTGCTTCTTTATAAGACCAATTTCGTATATGGTCGTTATAATTAGAAATGATCTTAAGATCAATTGGTTTCATGGTTTAGCCTGATCACCGCCGGGAATCCATATCTGACCATGCCGATCCATTCTTTTGACCAGAGTTTTTCGGCGTCTGCAGCGAACTCAAGTGAAGAAGCCAGCAACCAACCATCGTTACGAATGAAAACCACGCTGACTTGATATCTTTGATCAAACGCATGGGTGATAGGGTTTACCGCATGATCTGCATCTATCATGATCCTTGCGATATGGAGTCTTTCGCCTTTTGAGATTATACTGTTTATGCCGAAGATAATATCATTAGAACTTGGTAATGAATCACCCATTATTCCTCTTCATGAAATCCAGGATTTTTTGATTGATGTATCCTAACATGCCAATGATTGCAAGATTGTCATCTTTAGCCCACCATATAAAATCCGTAAGCCAGTGGTTAATGCTATCCTGGACTTTTATTTTTCTCCAGACAATCACAATATCATGCACGACATCGTTTTGAAGATCTTTTTTTAGATCTTCAACGGCAGCCAGCAGTGTCTCATTCGTGCCAGGGTTTCTGTTTCTGAATCTTATTATTTTTTTGTTTTCCATGCAGTCCTTAAATCCAAAAATCAAATATTATAAACAAATAATGAAAAAATAGTTGTAAGATTTTTGCCGTGACCCTTTCCGCACCGGGATGGACCGACATTGCGTCCATTGTTTTAGAATATCAAAGGCTGATGCCTGACCAGGATTTTGTGCACCATTTAACAGAACTTCATGCATGTCTGCAAGAAGAGAAAACACGGCAAATTTTGTTACATTTCCTTAAGCTTTTTCTTAAGGTCTTCGATGGCGGTGATACTTATGCCGATTTCGCTGAGGATGGTGGTGGCCTCGTCGGCAATAACCGTAATGCGGTGGAGTTTGTTGTGTACTTGCTGCAGTTGATTTTGCAAGGATGGCTTGCGTTTACGTTTTGGTTTGTGAATGACAGGGGCCTCAATCGCGCTATTCTCTTCCATCAGTTTTCCTCCTTTCAGGAGATAGGTTAAAGGTTGACCCCGGTTCCGTAGGGGCTAAAAGTATTACGATGTCATAGAAAAATTTGACACCTGGTTCATAATCCCATACATTTTTAAGTTTTATATCTCTCGGTGTTGGAGTTCCGGTAATGATAGCCATTGAAAAAGTGATAAGCTTTGCAGTTTTTGTTTCAAAAATCATTAGTGAGCCGATAATATATTCAATAATCTTTGATTGAGCAACTTTTTAAGTATGGGTTTTAGTTTTTCGGAAGGATGCTCGTTTTCATTCACATAAAATCCGGTGTCTTTTGCAACTTGATCGCCTATTTCGTTAATGCGCCGATGTATACGCTCTGATTCTCTGGGTCTGACGCCTTCACGCCACATGAAAGAACGAATAGTGTCTTGGCTTCTGCCTAATATTTGTGATAGGTGCGCGATCACTTCGGATGTTTCCGTGGTAAATTTTTGGTCATTATAGGTAAGTATAAAATCCTTTTCAGCGTCATTTAACGGGAGTGTTTTATTCGTTTTTTGTGGCGTATTCGGATTGGGCTTGGTAAATATATCCTGTGGAATTTCTTGTTCCTGGAGCAAGTAGGATTTTTTTGTCGATAGTTGAGAATGATGTGGTTGTTTCATAATGTTGCCTTTCGGTCCCGAATAAAATGTGTTCCTTTATATTATTCAAATCGATAAGTATCTTATCGATATTATGCTGGGGTGTGCCGGTAGCTGCTATCATTCTATACTTTTCAACTATGTTCTGGATAAGACGGACTGCCTGATAAGCTCTGGTTTCAAGAGATGGGATTTCAATAACTCTGTTGTTTTGATCAATTGTCATATGTGGTATTTGTTTCTTGGAATCCGCCATACGTATTTATTAACCTGAGCCTTTCCGGGTGGTGTTATCCGTTTGCGTTTTTGTTGAATATGTTCTTCATTCATGAAACTAAGAAGTTCCATCTCTTTGATTTCATAATTTTGCACACTCACGAATGCCTTAAAATGATCAAGAAAGAACCACCAACATCCGCTTTCTTTAAACGGTTGCCTTGAACTAAGAGAATCAAGCAAAGTATTTGGTTTCTGATTATTATATTTATTTATATATTCTTCTATCCAGCCTTTCATTTTTTCAGCGACTTGTGCCTGCCCTACCCGCTCTTCTATAACACAGTTGCTGAGGTTTTGTGAAAAATCATCCCATTCTTTGGTTTTAATTCTTACCCTGATGTTTATATTTTCAGCACCCTGAACAGTATCGATAAATATTGTGCGTCGTGCAATAAAATTCCAGTCGCCGTGTATTTTATATGTTGATTTCTGATTATTCCTGACTATTGATACGGTTAGTGTATATTTTCTTTCAGTTAACCCAGGACCGAATATTTCTTTTTTTAACTCCTCCGCTTTGAATGGAGCTAATTTCTGACTGACAAGATCAAGGCTCTCCTGACGATGGTGAGGGCTTTCATGAGGTGTGTTTTTAGTGATGTTGAGATAGGTGATGGCTGTGAGTATCTCATCCCCGATTTTTTTTTTGGCTTTTATGATAGTTTCAGTCATGTATTTGATGCGGTTACATTTTGTTGGATTAAGATTGTGCTTTTTTCTGAAAAAAATTATCATATCTGCAATCTCCTGATCAGTCATTTTGATTTTCGCACCAAAGTTAGCTAGTGACATATCATACTCTGATGGGCTGGGTAGGTCTGGACGTTTATAACCCCAAGTTTCAATGAACCCTTCGAACAAGGCCTGCATTTCTGCTATTTTTTCAAAATTTGGTTTGGCATTAAGATCTATTTTTATCTTTGGTTGAGCTGATTTGTTTTTTTTAGGTGGGGTTGGTGCCGGAGTTGCTTGAACCAATGTCGGCTTGGATTTTTTTGTTGTAAGAATTTCTGTTTGTTCTTGTATAGGGTCGGGAGTTACTTCAAATGATGCTGGGGTTGGATTTTTATCTAACATATCATCGAAGAAATCCGGGTCGTATCTGGGTCCTGTATCGGTGATGATAGTGACTTTTTCTTTTTTCTTTTTCTTGCAGTTAAAACTACCAGCTGGACGGAGTATACGAGACAGATCGAAAATACTGTCTATGTCGTAGCCAATCTTGATTGCACGATTTTTTATAGTTTGGTTCATGCGTTTGGATATCATCTTAGCCCTGAATCTTTCAGGATCATTTTCAAACATCCAAAGTTTTTCGAATAGCCAATAGCAATGTAGCCCATATCCGCTGTTGATGATCATCGTTGGATCGAATCCGTGGTTATTCACTAAGCTGAAAGCTTCGTTCATTGTTTTCGGATAGTTTTTGCCTTTGTGAGCTATTTTTTCTCTTACATCTATATCAACATAAAATCCAGGTATTCCTGAAATTGAGTTTTGGGGACATCTTTTTGATGGACCAAATCCTTTTGCGCTAACACCTACGCCAACATATATATCATCCGGAGTTGATTGTACGAAATCCGCAGCAAAATAAATGTCGTTAAACCATGTAGACTTGTGCCCATCGAGTTTCCACAAGAGAATCCATTGATCATCTGGTTTCTCTTTGAACAGAGCCTCCATAAATTGCCGCGTATCCGTTAATGGCATGAGTCATTCTCCTTCTCCTTTTCAAATCTTTTCAAATAAAAAAAATCAGGCCTAGTATGGATACCAGGCCTGATAACTTAATGGTAACTAATGCTAAATTTCGCCGGGGTCGATGGTGCTGGCAGCTTGTTTGAGATAAGGCATGATAGCCTCTCTATATGCTTCAATTGCTGTAATATCATCGACAGCTCCAACACTTGCAAAGGTCATCTTTGAGAATTCGATTTGGTCTTGATTTTTGTCTTTCTCAAGCCCGATCTTTGTTACAACAGAGAAAAATCGTTTGTTCTCAGATGAGAGTCCTTGAAGATACTTCCGACTATTTTTCAAAGATCCAACGGGCACGCGCAGGATTGTGGGGAGCAGACTGTTAGGTCTGACAATAAACATAATCCTTTTGGTAGAACAAGCTTTGCCACGGCCTGAACCACCTTTGCTTGAGCCGTATTCATTATTTGGGCATTTGCTGCATTGTCCTCCGGGATCGCCGATGCCGGTAGTGGCGTCGTTTGAGAAACAATCCGGTGGGGAACCACCTCCAGAGAATTCGCTGGCCCAGAATGTTCGTTGGATTTGTGAATGGATGATGATGGCTTCGAATTCCTTGACATTTTCTTCTCCAGCAGTTGATGGAAGACTCCACATCAAAGAGCCTGCTACAGGAGTTTTGATATGGTCGAGGTCACCTATCGAGAGGGATTCACCACCCAGGTTAAGGTTAATTACGTCCACCACGTTTGTATCGGGATTCATGATGGCATATTTGTCAATTGTTGTCAAATCCTTTGTCATTTGTTGCGCCTTTCAGATTTCAGTGTTTCAGATTATTTTGTTATTCAGTGATTGGCGTAACTTTGCATTTTACCACCTGTCCAGTGGTGTCAGAATTTAAACTGACAAAGGTATTGGGTTCCCTCACCTCCTCTAATCGTCTACATATGGTATGCTCCGTTTGTCTTTATACCATATGCGGTGTATTGCGTTAAATCCAAAAAACATATACTAATTATGTATAATATAAATAGAACAATTGTAATATATTAGATTGCCCATTCAATATTTTCAAGGCCTTTTGGAATGACTTTGAAATATGTTATTATTTCATCGCAGCCGTTTTATCCTTATGCCTTTCTTCTCTTTCAAGTTTGAGTTTTTCTTTTCTGGCATAATCTTCTATGAATCTGTCTGCACTTTTTAAAAGAGTATAGTCGCTAATAGTAACCTTTTCCTGTAAAAGGTTGCCTTCAAAATAGGTATCGCCGATGACTCGGTATTGTCCGTTGGTTGGGAACCGGCGTTCTTTGACATGAAGATTTTTGTATGTGATTTCAGACATGAGGATTCCTTTTTATTAAAATTCTATCCATTCTATATCGTAGTTTTTTGTGTTTTCGAGTTGAAGATGCTCGGTTTTCCCACAGAGGTAACATCGACGCATAGGATTTTGTGGTTTATACCAGCTATATTTCCAATTATGCCAGCCAAAGAAATGTTTTATAATGCTATACATAACTACCTGATTTAATTTAGAAAATGGTAGCAGAGGTAGGATTCGAACCTACGATTTCCAGATTATGACTCTGGTGCGTTAGACCGGACTACGCTACTCTGCGTTAAGTTCACTGTTTTGTGCTGTCATTTTTAAGATCATAGTGGCATCAGGTTCATGGTGTTGGCAACCAAAGTATCCTCTTGTCCAGTTTCTTTGGTTTTTAGGTTCCAGGCAAATACCATCGTCGTCGTGGGCTGTTTTATAGTCGCTAAATCCTTTAGAATTATAGAATTTTTTGCAAGTGCAACAAGCATGAGATATTAGGGCAGGAACATATCCTAACGGGTCCATGTCGCTCATGATTTGATGGACTTGACTTTTGTGACATGGTTGGGTTCTATGACACCTTTTAGCGCTGCTGGCAATGGTTCTTCGTTTCGATCCATTTCTCTAAACAAAGCAGCTACCGATTGATTATTGTAACCTGTTTTAACATATTCTTTCAGATCGGCTTCTTTTAAAGCCGCGACGACTTCTTCAGGAGTTCCGAGACGTTTAGGCCAGATTTCGTTTACCGTGTATACTGTCCGACCGTCAACTTTCATGTTTTGGATGCCTGCATCGGTCATGTTATCACAGACCTGTTCTCGAATTTGATCTATCTTGGCGTTAATTCGATTGGTAGCATCAGCCAAGGCTGACTTGGCGCGTTCCAGTTTGACAAATTTTTTGATGAGACCTATGTCGAGTTGCATGTCAAACTCCTTAAAATCTCCAGATAATTAATGCTATAATTGTTGCTCCAGTTATAAATCCAATGATAAATCCAAATATTAAAGAAAATATTATTGATTCGGTTTCTTCGGGTCCGTTCATGGTATTTTTCCAGCCCGGCCTTTGATAATTAAATCTATGGCATTATCATAGCCGATTTTTTCAATAATGAAAGAGATTTGTTTTTCTGCACCGCTGTTGTTGATGTTTGACGCTGAGTTTACCATGAGGTCGGTGACAATTTCATCGAGTTCTTCGAAGTGAATGCCGCGGGATATCATTTCTTGTTTGATGCTAGCGGTGAGATAAAGTAAATCTGAGGGTGTTGTTGCATTCATAATGTCTCCTTTGGAAGAAGTTTGGGAGGCGGAGATAGCCTTCTCCGCCCCCCGGTCATTTTCGGAATGACTTCATTTGCATTCAGGAATTGAACCTGAAACAGCAAGCTCCATAAGCTTGGGCTCTACCAATTGAGCTAATGCACGTAATGTCCTTTTTGTTCGCATGATTAATCCTTTTTAAACTAACCTTGCAATATTCTGCCACTGAATTACAGGAGCATTTAGATGTGTTTCCAGCTTCTTCGATGAACAATACCATTTATTAACCCAGAGTCTACCCCGTATATTTTAGCTGCTCTATATTGAGTTATCTCTTTTGATTTTATCCTTGCCCTTATTTCAAGAACTTGAACTTCAGATAATTTTGCATGTCCATGCTTAGATCCTTTTGCACCTTTATAATTTGTACGTCCTTTTTGGATACAGTCCTTTACGTTATCAAGAGCTGTTCCTACAAAGAGGTGGTTAGGGTTTATGCATGGTGGGTTGTCACAATGATGACATATGTGTTTCCTTTTTGGTATTGTTCCTCGAAAAAGTTGGTACGCTAAACGATGAGCTCTAAAACATTTTCCATTAAACCAAGCAACTCCATAGCCATCTTTACCAATGCCTCCAATATAGACCCAGCATTTGGTAATTTTGTTTATTTTTACTTTGTTTAATAAATCTTGTTTAGTTCTCATAATGTGGCGCTCCTGGTCGGAGTCGAACCGACGACTTTGCAATGGGAGGATTAACATTTGATTTATATAGGGCATGTTGACACTGAGGGATTCAATAAACTGTACTGATTCACAGGGCTTAAGGCCGGCTATCCGGCATGGCCTGTGGTTATAAAACTAAAGCTTGTACTGATACTGATCCCTACACTTTTACCAAGTCATATAATAATGCCATGTTCCGGATTTCATTCTTCTCCAGCACTTAGAATTTGCGAATCCACCATTGTAATACCAGGTTTTTTTGGAGACTCGCATGCTTCCGATAACAGACATTTTAAACCTTTGGAAGAATGGCCTGAGGCATTCAGGCTTGAGCGGGCCGATCGATGTAAGTTTATTGATCTGCCTCAGACCAAGATGTTAAGAGTTAATAAAATCAAACAATTTCTGGCCGACAGTGATTTTCACTTGTTCTTGCATGTTGGCGCGCTGTCGGGCCTTTTTGACGCCTCGGATTAATTTGTCGAGTTTGCCGAGCTTGGCTGATTTCTCAGCAGTTGACATCATGCCGGACCAGAGTGTTCGGGTATAGCGGCCGACGTTTTCGGTCTCCGGAATTTTCTCGACTTGAGCTGGAAGCGATTCGCCTCGTTCACCGTCCTTGGGAAATTTCGCTTCATATAGCACCTGGACCTTGAATTTCTTTTCAGTTTTGAATGCTGTTTCCGGGTCTTTGGCTTTGTAAACGTGATCGCCTTTGTCTGGATCAAGTTCCCATTCAACACTGGGAGCCAAGGTGGGAATTTTTGCGTAAACTTCACGTAAAGTTTTCAAGCGGCTTTCCATGCCTAACAGAAAGGTAGCCGGCAATTGTTCTGCAATGGTTTGACCATCCACGATCAGGTCTGCCTTGGCTTCCTGGTTGGTAGCTTCCTTTTGCAGAATTGCATCAAAATATCGGATGCAGGGCTTGGCATTGTAGGCCAGTTTAGCCGGGACGGTGGTTGTGAGCGCAAAGAATTCTTCGTCGTTTTCACCTTGACGGTTAGCGTCGAGCATTTCAAGTTTACGGTGAGCGCCTTTGAAATGATCTTCACGTTTGGTGAATGTTATGACGGTTTCTGCAAGGATCTTTTTGAACAATCCTTCGAGATCACCTTCGACTGCCAATAGTTCATGTAACTTGGGTTTAGCCATATGTAGTCTTCCTCCTCTCTCTTCTTTTCTGCGATTAAAAAAAATTCGGTTCCGTCCCTTATCTTTTGGCTCTGTTCATCGTGCTGACGTAGAATTATTAATGCCTACCAAGCACTCCAGTCACCGAAAACCATCCCTCAAGAGCTTTTTTATAGTTAAACCGGTCCGGCCTGTCCTCGTTTAAAGATGTTTGCTCGAGACAAAATCGTTAAAATCCCAGCGTTCCCGTGGTACTAACCAAGATAGCCATAAGGGCCTTTGTCCTGGAGCAGGCCAGAAAACTTAAATCAAAAAACTAAATTCAAAATTCAATAAGGAAAAAAAAATGAGGGTTTGTACCAATTTTCACTGTCACCCTTCAGACAGAGGCCGTTGCCACCAAGATTCATACAGCCTGGGAAACATCGGCATGGAGTTGGATACTGTCATCAAACTTTTACAAACGCCAGACAGAAAACCATCGCATTGGTACTAACGTAATTATGACACATGGCGTTCAACTTGTATTTCAAGGAAATTTTATGGGTTTTGCATATTAGAAAGAACACTTTCTACAACCTGTTCTCTCTTTTTTAATGCATTCATGATTTTCTTGTCAACACTGTTTTTAGCCAGCACATGATAATATGTTACCGGACGGGTTTGCCCAGGACGATGAAACCTATCTCTGAATTGGTTGTAATCTCCAAGGCTGCATCCTGTACTTGAAAAGATACAGTACGCGCTTCGGGTGAGGTCAATTCCCTCCCTGCCAGAGCGGATATTGACGGCAAGAACGTCATAGTTACCATTCTGCCACTGATCAATGTCATTTTGAGCGCCTGACAATTCACCGCAATGTCGGCCAAGACTTCTGCAGAGATCTTTAATGTTTCCGAGTTCTTGTTTAAACCTACAACATACGACGATCGGTTCTTTTTCTGGAAGATCGATAATAATTTCTTTAATTTCATCTATTTTCCCGGTGTCCAGTGTCATCCGCCGGCCGTTGTCGAGCTGGGTGATGCCAGCGGTCATTTGTGTTAGCCTGAGCATTTTTACCAGGGCATTTGAAACACTTATCTTCAGCCCGCCCAATTTCGCAGATGTTATTTCAGAAATAAATTCTTTTTCGATATCGTCATATACTTTTCTTGCAGCGTTGCATAATTTGAACTCACGGGTTTCATCGGTGAATGGTGGAAGATCAAGCACGTCTTCTTTTTTTACACGGTACGCTATTGAATAAAATTTGTCATGGAGTTCGTCGACATTTTCCCAGGCGATGACCTGACGCATCTCGTACCCGCCCATGACACAATATTTCTGCTTGAACCTGCTGAAGTTTGTACCGAAGATGCTTGGATCGAGGGCGCGAAACTGGGCATATATATCTAGCGGGGAATGCGGGAAAGGTGTGCCCGACAGGAATAGCTTCCGGTTAATTGCGTACCCGAGGCGTTTAGCACCCCAAGCTGCCTTGCCTCCTGGAGATTTGATATGATGTGCTTCGTCCATGACCAGACAGTCCCAATTATAAGATAGAATGAACCCCGTTCCGGTGATCTGATCGTATTTGTTTCTGATCGGACCAAGAGGTTCCCGCCAGAATGATTCGTAATTTACAACGAAAGCCAGAGGTTTGTGAGCCATAATTGCATGATCTATCTGCATCTTGAGCTTTGGAATCTTTTTCTTGATCGGGACCTTAGTAGGCGGTAGCGTTATGACTTCGAAATCTCTACCACTATGAATTGCGAATTGTTTAGGCCAGACGGATATGACTGACTTGGGGCATACGATCAGGACCATATTATCTTCGTGGCCGTTGATATTATCTATGG